>Ga0102589_1002067_pt1 | contig 24373 bp, 24 predicted proteins | sample AraplaMF_Col_mLB_FD_76858 | JGI IMG/M metagenome (GOLD analysis project Ga0102589, IMG submission 76858) | Arabidopsis root microbial communities from the University of North Carolina, USA - plate scrape MF_Col_mLB | ecosystem: Host-associated > Plants > Roots > Endosphere | place: USA... | reverse complement strand
AGAGGAGATGGTTATTTTGACCCAAACACACCTATTACAAGAGAAGAATCAGCAATTATTGTAAACAAGGCTTTACAGTATAAAGGTATATGGGGACCAGTTGTAAATCTACCATTCTCAGACAAAGACCAAATTAGCTATAAAGAAGATGTACAAAGATTGTATGGCTTAGGTATTGTCAAAGGTAAGGGTGAAAATCAATACGACCCTAAAGGAACAACAACTCGTGGTGAAACAGCAACATTCATTCTAAATATGCTACAAGTAATTGAAAATGGCAGTGTTGAAAAGGTAGTTGGAACGGCTCAAATTAATGGTATTGGGGTAAATGTTCGAAGCGGGTCAGGTACAAACTATTCTATTGTTAGAAAGACAAGTAAAGGCGAAAAAGTTACAGTATATGAAGAAAAGAATGGTTGGCTAAGAATTGGAACAGGTCAGTGGATTTATTATGACTCTAGTTATATCGATTATAACAGATTATAAAAGACTAAATACTTAAAAGAACAGGTCATATTTGGATATATAACTTTCTCTCAGGTTGTGAAGAAGACTTTCTTCACAACCTGTTTTTGTGACTGGCCCCTCTATTACCTATCAATACTGATGAAAAGAGGAGAAGGAGAGATTCATTATGGTGCTGGAATTGGGAAATCATCGTAATTAGCGTGTATGCAATTAGAGGCTAAGGTTTTTCTGATAATTAAGTGGAGGTCACTATACGTACCCATCCAGCCCATATTTTGAAATATTTTAAAACGAAAAAATGAGCTGGATGGGTAAAAGTTAGCACAAAATTTCGTTCTGAGGGTACTATAAAACCTTCGCTTGATAGAAAAGAGATAACATTAACTTTGTTGCCTAGAATTGCTCGTGCTAGATGTGGGTAGATTCAAAATTTATAGGCTTTATTAATCATCATTTGATTCACCTTCATTTTGGTAGGTGTCTCCTTGGTTAAAATGATAAAAAATGCAAAAAGAACTTGTAGGCATCACTACAAGTTCTTTTTTAGATAATATAAAAAGGTGAAACAAACTATCTCATTACTCGTAACAGGGAAACTATCTTACTTAAGGCTTGGTTTCATTATATAACAAATATTAACATGCAGCGTTTTAATGTGTGAAAATTACGTGAATTAGCAAACGAAATTTCATCTCTATTCGTTAAGAATTCCACTTATTCGTTTTTTAACACCTTTAAATCAACGTTGAATAGATTAACAATATTTGCTAAAATAGTATTATAATAATGCAATATACAGCAATTTATATAATAGAAAGATAAAAAATTTACATATCACTAATTGAACGCTTAGCCGTTGATTAATGGAGTAAGGTAAATAACGAAGTACATTTAATATACAATTCTTTCCGCAGCATAAGATACGTAATTAAGACATTTGATAGAAATAGAGTGCGAATAATGAGAAAGATGCTGACTTGTGGGTTACACTAATCAACTTGAAATGTTATAGGGGTGTACAAGTACTACAGCCAAAAAGTGATCTGTAATGAATATCGAAGAGGCTTACGCAAAGTTATATGTGAGTCTATGTGCGAAGGAAAAGGATAACGTTTATAGGAGGAAGCATGAGGGGGCAATTTAATATATGTAACGGGGGAATAATATTATGAAATTTAATACGAAATTATTAAAGAAATTACTTGTATTAAGTGCAACGTCTGTATCAATTTTCAGTGCCTGCTCTGCAAAGGAAGATGGGGATTACAAGCCATATAAGGAACAAGACTCTATAGAAGTCGCAAAGGTCGAAGAGGAGAAGTCTAATCCCCCTAAGATTGTAGAGAAGAAGTCCACTCTGCCTAAGGTCAAAGAGGATACAGAAGAACCTAAGAAGAAAAAAAAGCTACAACAAGTGGAGGAATCTAAGAATAAAGATGAGGAAATTAATGACAAATATCCGCATTATAAAGATGTACATGAGGACGCATCAACAGTATCACTAGAACAGTATAATCAAATCAAGGTTGGAATGCCTGCGGACAAAGTCATAGAGATAGTAGGAAAGCCTGGATCCAGCGAAACAACTAAATTGTTCTCTATCTATATATATTTAGGTCACGGTGGACACGGTTCGATGACTATAAAGTTTGATTCTAATAGAAATGTAACGAACAAAGAGCAAGATGGTCTTAGCAATACTGCAGTTAAAGATGAGAAGGCTAGCAAAGAACATGAAGATCCTAATCCTGAATCTGTTAAGAAATCTAGTGCTATAATTCCAAACGATTTTTGCGGACATGGACATGACGAAACGAAGGAGCTAGCGCACGACTGTGAAAAAATTACTGATAAGAAGGCATATAGAAGATATCAACTACAACAAAAGAGAGAAGAGCGAAAAAGACAAATTAGGGGCGAAGAACAGGAATTAATTGATTACGATCAGGGGGATGCAGCTTACAAGGAGCAGCAGCGCATTTACGAAGAAATACAACGTAGAACAGAAGAAAGGGGATCGGTTGATTACGATTACGATCAAGTTAGAGCTCTTAACAAAGAAAGACAGCGTATGTACGAAGAAATACAAGAGTGAGATGAAGAAAAAGAGTGTAAAGTGTAAACTAAAAAAGCTAAATGGTACGAGGAGTATATTTCATAGATAGGAATTTGAATTATTGAAAAATCAAAATATGGAAGAGTAAATAAAAGACGCTAGTTGGCGTCTTTTATTTATCATTATTAGTAAAACTTCACTGGTGATTACTATTAATATTATAATATTTGATCTTGGAATTAACTTATTAGATAATGCTATTGATTGTATAACATCTGACAAATGACTAAAGATAATAAAAAAATTCTTGATACAAAAATCTAAATTGTATAATATATAGGTATATTGTTATTTGTTGAATTCCGTTTATTCCCACGCCTTATGTGTTGTGGTTGAGTTGCAGAAGCAAGTTGTGTTCTTGTTTCAATTTTGAAAGGGCTTCTTTGAGCCGATTAGTGCATATATAGCTTATTTTGTTATGCACATTTTTAATCGACTTGAAGAAGTCCTTTTTATGTTGTTTTCAAGTTGCAGGTGGGATTATTTATGATTCATAACAAAATGAAATAAAATAATGTTTGAATAGTATTAGTAGATCTAAAAGAGTAATCTAAAGAGCCGGATGATATATTGATTGATATAGATAAGTTATTAGGGAGTGCAAATGAAGAACTACGATATAAATCATGTGATGGTAGTTTATACAGGGGAAAAGGAAGAACTAAGTGATATGAATACTTGGAGCTTCCTTTTTTATTGCAATTAGAAATCTGGTAGATGATTATGCATATAAAAATGATTTAGCGGAAAAATTTTATTTAATTTCAATACATAGAAGAAAAAGGAAAAAACAAATTAGTAAAGGGCTAGTTTAAGTACGATTCATTTGAATAATTGAGAGGGGAAATGCATTGGTGAAAGGTCTTGTTTCTTGCTGACCAAGGGAATGCAGGATGATTAGTAAGGAGTAAGAGCGTATTACTACTCTCACAAAGGAAATTACATTAGAAAAGGGTCTGTCAGTGTTTACAATTTATTTGTTACATCGGTCTAAAAGAATTTGGATGGAGAAGTAAATGCTAAGTGAGAACATGAATGACATTTCTAGAACTTGAACAATTGTGCTTTTTGTAAATAGTGAAAATCAGAAGTAGAAGAGGCACAAGCGTTAAAGTGGACTGCAAAAGTGACAGAAAGAGAACAAGGATTAACATTATTTATAAAGATATCTAATAAGAAGTGCTATCGGATTTATACAGAAGGAGGGATAATACCAGATAATATATGAATGTATATAAAATTTGAGGTGAATCCACCTATTTTCTATACATTAGTTGAATCAAATAATATATGACTAGGGAGTGTATAACATCCATTTCCCAGTTAAATTTTCTTAGATAAATAGCATGAAATACAGTATGTTCTCACTCATTTGTATAAGGATAAAATAGCCTTTTATTTTTATGCAAATGAGTGAAACAGAACGATTCACCATATAAGAATATTCGACTATAATGAAACACTGTACGTCATTGTAATATTAAGATGTTTTAAGATTAAAGTGATTATTAGTCATAAAATATGAGTTTCGAGACCTCAGCAAAATATTGCAATGCTTTATATACATGAGATTGTAAAAATTATTTTATTAAAATTACTGGAGGCTGATGAAATATGATAATAGATCATATAAGCAACAATGTAGTAAAAAAATTGGAACAAACGGTGCGCTATGAAAAGAAACAGGTACAGGTATTACGTGTAAGTAAAAGTAGTTCTAATATGCACGCTTACATGATTTTCCCAGAATTCTCAGAGGTTAAAATTTCAAATACTGAACTGGATGAATATATAGAAAATCTATCAACAAGTCTGAAATATGTCATTGATCGCAAGTTAAATCAACAAGAAATTGAAAAACAAAATCATTCTTTCATTATGACGTGCGCAGTTGAGGAAGATGGTGTTATAGATGATGAAACGATTCATTTTAATACGACGTATGTTAAGCCACCGACATTTGCGAGCAAAGTATTTAAGCTAGTTTGTGGTTTAGGAAATCGTTTGAATAGCTTAAAAGAGTTACATATAACGGTATTAAATAATAATATTAATCGAATTGAAATTGAGTTTTACAATGAAAATGAAACATATGTAGCAGTAGAAAAAGAAGAAATTGCAAATGCGATTATGGGGGCATATACAAAAGCCAATATCTATTATTCCGCAGATCTCCGTTATATTGCAGAAGGAAATGAAATCAAATTAAAGAGCATTAAGCCAAAATTAGCGGGTGATGTGTTGTGAAGCGAGAAAAAGGGATGATTGGAGTTTTATGTACATTTGTTTTTATGATCCTAGTACTCATACCTTTACATACAGCTCATGCATCTGTAAAAGTGGATTTTAATGGATTGAAAGGAAATGATGTTTCTTCATCTTTTAACGAAGGATTAAACAATCGAACAAAAACGACAGAGAAAGACGATTCATTTGGGTCATCAATTATACAAAAAGTTGAGGGTATGTATGCACCAGCTTTTAAAGTAGGGGTAAATATCTTTTCTATCTCTTTCATATTAGGTGTTATTGTCATGGTTATGGCGTTAATTACAAAGAATGGTCAATGGATGAAATGGGCAACAGGGAGTATGATTTTCTCGTTCGTTAGTATGATGGCAATGAGATTAAGTGTATATTTCTTATTTAGTTCGGATGTATTTTCGTTTATGAACATTTTTACGGATTTTTTAGACCTGTTTAAAGCAACAGCACTTATTTTCACACCCTTTATGTTAATCGCAGGTATTCGTTTAAGAAGAATTCATGAGAGTACGAAACAGCCGGAATATTACCGTTGGGCCAACCGTGTCATAACAGGATCTTGTTTGCTGTGTATGTTAGCCGTACTCGCTCCATGGCTATTTGCTAATATGTAAAAAACTATATATAAAGATAGAAAAGGTACTGAATCTACATTCAGTACCTTTTATCTACCCATTAGGTTCTTTCTTTCATATTCTTCAAATACTTCTTTCGATATTGGTGATAGTATGCCGCTCAAATATACAGCGGTATATAAAAAGTATTGCCCATCTTTTGTTTTGATTGTATGAGTACCGTGTTCTTCATTATTTGGAATGATTCGTTCGATTTGTAGTTGTTTTTTATCACAAACGATCTCTTTTACTCGATATAAATTATGTATAGGTAAACGATCAATATACAAACAAATGCGCTCTAATAGAAATAGAATAATAGTCATTTGTAGAATGAAAGCAATCTTTAATAGAGTTGGTATGGATGCAAATAACACTAGAAATATAGAGATTAAGAAAATATTTAACTTTGAAAACCACTTTTCATATTGGTTCAAAGAAATAATACTTTTCTTATTCTGGAACACCTGGAACCTCGTTATAAGGAAAAGAACTGCAAAGATCCCTTCATAACTAAACCAGGTTTTCCACTCTGTATCAGTAAGTTCTAGCAATATATATATGATACCGGTAGATATGATCAGTGGTACTAACTGTGCCAAACTAAATAGTATGGTATGTTCTAACATTCTTTTCTTATAGATGTGATTAGTTATTGAATCCAAGTTTCTTAACTCCTTCTGCAATTTTCATGATGACACCGCCAATAAGTATATGGTATTCGCCTATTCCTTTTTCGTTTACATACCAGCACATATAGTGCCTAATACCTTCTTTTGCTCCATGGTCATGTAAAGGAAAAGGAGATGCGTATTTTTCAGATGACATATTATTATCACCGAAAGGAACCTGTTCTGCAAGTGCAAAACGTTTCTTCGAATCATTTATAATCCAACAACCATAGTATACTGCTCCATACCATATTGCATCTTTATGAATGGGATCAATAGCAGGTTGTGCTGGATAGCTTTCAGCTAGTATTTGCACTTTTTCTTCACGAAGTTGCTGATGTATGTGTGAATTCAATGGATCTTCCGTTCCAATTTCATAGGTTTCCTCAAAATTCCCACACTCAAAAGGGATAAGGGGATTATTTGAATCAGCTGCTAATTGCAGACTGCAAGAATCTGATTTTGAAAGATAATATACACAGTCTTTGCAGGTGAAAAAGTTTGAAAAAGCTGAATCTGTTTCTTGTTCTGTTACGGTATTATCTACTACAAGTTTTAACATGTCTATCACAATCCTTTTTAGGCTAGTTCGTAAATTAATATAGACGTATCATATCATGCTTATAAAAAAATGTAAATATTTTCCAAATAAAAATAACCTTATTAACTTTGAAAGGACTGTTTGTATTGAATAGAAATCGAGAATATATCGCTTTGCGAAATTCTATATTAATAGGCTGGTTACTGACATGCATCGTAATAGGCCTATCTATCTATTTTTCTTCTGTTGTTTATTTATTAATCGGATGTTTCATTCTATCGTTAAAATACGGATTAATGGGTACCGTGAAAAATGTGGAAAAACGTTTGCCTACCTGGGCCAACTTTGGCGTCATTGAAAAACCAGTAAATCGAAGAGTGACTAGACCTTTTCAGTTTCGAGGTGGGCTCCTTGTTTCATTAGCATTAGGATTCGTAGAGATGGTGATAAAAGGCTTATGTATCTCATATTTTATTTTAGGATTAGAAACGCATGTATATCGTTTAATGCGCAGAAACGCAAGGGTGTAAAAAGGGGGCTTCTATTATGAAAGTATTGATATTTGAATTAATTCTCATTGCGGTTCTGATTCCGTTGAATATTGTTGTGAAAAAACATGTACCGAAATGGAAAGGAAAAGCCGGAGAGAAATTAGTGAACTGTATATTGAGCAAGTTGGATTCTGAAACTTATTGCGTGTTACATGATGTTAAGGTTTATACGGAGTTCGGTGATACAACGCAAATTGACCATATTGTTATTGCTGAAACTGGTGTATTTGTTGTAGAGACAAAGAACTATGAAGGATGGATCTATGGAAGTGAGAAAGCGGCAAGGTGGACACAGGGTATTTTTAGTAAGAAATCCTCTTTTCAAAATCCATTTCGACAAAACTATAAGCATATAAAAGCAATTGAATGGGTGATGGAACAACAGCTGCCTTGTATCTCTATTGCTGCGTTTCATCCAAAATGCAGTTTAAAAAGAGTAGATATTCATTCTAAAGGTAAACACGCCCTATATTATAACGACTTAAAAAGTTGTATTGAATCATATACTGAAGTGCAACTAACAAATGATGAGGTCCAACATATTTATCAAACTATTTTGCGAGCAAACATAACGGATAAGGGTATTGAAAAGAAACATGTGAAGTATTTAAAAAATAAGTTTGCTAAACAATAAGAAATGGAGATAGAGACATGTTATATGTAATAGGGTTTTTAGTAATCTCCATAGTAGCTATTCGTCTTAACATGAAGTATTACAAGTTAAGGGGAAACCCAAAGGATTTTGTAATGAAAAAGTAAGAATTAAACAAAATATAAGTTTAAATTTATAGAAATAAATTATTAAACCATAATAAAAACTCTAAGGTAATTACTTTAGAGTTTTTATTATTTTTTTGAATTAATAATGTGATTCTAAAATAGTTTTTTATTGAGCAAATAGTTCATATTTTACTATAGAAAATACAAACTATTGCCGCCCTACACATTGTATTTAACGTGAATTTGGTATAAGTGAATCTATGAAAGGTTTTAAAAAGAAAAATAGTTGTTGTTCCCTTGCATTTCTCTTGCATTTCTCTTGCATTTCTCTTGCATTTAAAGATATGTTTTTATACGAAAATAATTTTTAAAATTAGATGATATCTATTTGTTTATTATTTAGATTGATAATAAAAGATAAGGAGAGTTATTAATATTTTATTATTTTATTTTACGTTAGGTAGTTACGTAAAAGGTGTATAATCTTATACATTTGAACTAACTTTATTCTTTTTCCGATATCTTTTCACTTTAGCAATAGTACCACAAGACCTCCCATTTGCGTTGGAAGCATACATCCCACACCAGCGTTTACTCCCATTTCGCGAGTTATCATAAAAAACCCACTTGCAATCTGGACATGCTTTAAGTCGTTTCCATTGATGTAAGGAGATACTCTCAACAATTATAATCAAAACTTCACTAAAAAAGTCATGTTTTTTAACTGCACTATATTGAATATTATCAACATCTAAAATGGATACATTTATAGGGTAACTCATTAACCACTTAGTTAAATTATCAATATTACTTGTTTCTAATGAGATTCGCACATCTTTTCGAAATTGATGCACTTCCTCAAGTTTACCAAAAAACTCGATACCACTAAAATTCTTTGAGATAAAATCTTTAATATCTTCTTCACAATGTAAATGTTCTAATGGTTGACGTGTATCATTTGGAATTTCCCAAGTATTTAAGAAATTACGGACAATTTCTAGATCCCCAGGCGCCACTTGATTATTTATCAATTTTGTTCACCTCCAATTTTAAATATTGACTATATTATACAATCATTGGTAACATAATAAAAGAAAATGTTAACCATTAAAAAAAAACAAGGGTTAACAAATGCTTATATAGTAGATTTTTAAGGTGGTGATGACATGTGTTATGAGAGTCTTAAGTTAATTAGAAGTATTTTAACTAACAGTCAAGATTACCATGGTCACTTTATGAAAGTAGTGCTGCACGTAATAATAAATAAATAAATAAATAAATAAATAAATAAATAAATAAATAAATAAAAATATTCTAAAAAATTTATTTATACTTAATATTTACAAAAATGTTAATTTATTGTACATTAATAATTGTTCATCTAATTATACAGATGGCTAACTATTGATTAATAATATACAGGAGGTTGTATCGTGGAACTAAAAATAGCGGAAAATTCAGTTAATAAAACATTTACTTTAAACAAATACCCCAAACTTATTATTGGTAATGTAGGTGCAGAGTCATTAGTAGGTGAACCTGATAAGTTATCTGAAAAAGCAGGTTCGATGTGGTCTTCTTTTTCTTACCGTTTAGCTTGGTTGTTGGAAAAAGGCGATATTTTATTATTGCCAAAACAAATTTCTAAAGAATTTTTAACTTATATACTATCTATCAAAGGATTACAAAAAGAAGATGTGCACATCATAGTACCAGAAAATGTTCATCATAAAGAATTATTAACTTATGAGACTTTAAATAACAATTCATTAAAAGAGAAACTAACAAACCTAATGTCAGGAAAAACATGGGATGTAATACCTTACTTTTTTGATCGGGCTGTAGCACAATTAGTTAAGGATTTACCAGTTAAAATTAAACCTCATATTCTAGATTATTTTCGTCAAGGTGGTTCTGAAGTTTTAAATAGTAAAATCGAATATCGGAGAATTGCAGGTGCTTATGATATTCCTGTTCCAGAAGGACTAAATTGTTATACACCAGGTGAACTATATCAAGCTATTAAAGAACTTATTGATATAACTGGATCGGTAATTATAAAGCAGGATACAAACGCAAGCGGTCAGGGGAATATTGTAATTACATACGACCAAAGAACAGAATCTCCTGGTGCCTATAAAACTTTATGTATTAAACAGGAGAGTCAGCTAGAAGAGTTATATATGAAAATTTGGAGTGATTTAACTGGTGAACTTAATACCAAGTTGGTAGTTGAGGCTTATTATGAAACAGTCTCTGTATTCTATGCAGAATTAGAAGTTAAAGAAGGAACTCTAAGACCTTATCTTTTAAATTTCGGAGATATGAGAATGGAACCTGTATGGAATGGATTTGAAATTCCAACTGTTTCATTAAAACCATATGCAATAGGTGAATTTGTTTCTAATTGTACAAAACTTACTGAAATTGTTATGCAAAGAGGATATATAGGATTAATAAATATTGATGGAATTTTGACCAGCGACGGAAAAGTTATGATTTCCGAGATTAATGGTAGAACAGGCGGATCAACACATGTACATGTAGTTGCTGAACATTTATATGGTGAAAATTATGGAGATAATTTTACAATATTAACTCAAAATAAAGTGAATATTGGTAATAAAGGATTCGGTGAATTATTAAATGAACTTAAAATCAATCGCTTACTAGCTTCAAAAAACCAAGAAGGTGTAGTTCTTTTAAATGATGAAAATCAAAGTAAATCAATTGAGTATATGATTATAGGAGAAACTCGAGAGAGAGCTTATGATTTAGAAAATAATTTTAGAAAGTTCTTGAATCAATTTATAAAATAAAATAAGAGCCACATAAGTATCAATTATTGTAAGGAGGAAAATATGACTACACTTGTTAAAATGAATCTAGAAAAAGAATTAATTAATATTTTGAAAAATGAAAGCGATTGCTTTTGTGTAATTAAATATAGTAGTAATGATTACATAGCTGTTGTTGAAAAAGAAAACGTGAAAAATCATTTAATTGGCTCTATAGAAATAGATAATGTAAATATTCCAATGATTCAGGTGGAAAAAGGGAAATATCCTCCTTTTCAAGAGCGTATGTTAGTTTTAAATAATGATGCTAGTGATGAGTTACTAGCACTAGCATCATTGGTAGAATTTTATTTAGGGATAAATCGATAATACAGAGGTGAACATTTTCTAATGAGTATTTTAAGTGCTTCAACGTCATCCGTTTTAAAACCAAAAATGAACAAATCATATCCAATCGTAGAATACGGTGAAGGAATATATATTTATGATCAAAGTAATAAAAAATATATAGATGGGTGTTCAGGGGCTATAGTTGCTAATATTGGTCATGGTATTAAAGAAATAGCTGAGATAGGATATAAGCAACTATCTAAAATTGCATTTACATATAGAACACAATTCACTAATCAACCTCTAGAAGATTTGGGAAAGAAAATTACAAATTTATCTCCTAATCTTAGTCATATTTTCTTTTCTAATAGCGGCTCTGAAGCAACAGAAACGGCTTTACGTTTAGCGATACAATATTGGCAAGAGGTAGGAAAATCAGAGAAAAATATAATTCTATCAAGGAAGATTAGTTATCATGGTGTAACATTAGGTGCTCTTTCTATGTCAGGTAGTGATCGGAGAATAAGATTTGAAGAACTTTTAACCTATAATCCAGATATTCCAACCCCATATTGTTACAGATGTCCATTTTCTAAAGATCCTAAGACTTGTAACCTAGAGTGTGCAAGAGCTGTAGAAACTGCAATTAATAAAATTGGTAGTCATAAAATTGCAGGGATTATAATGGAGCCAGTTGTAGGGGCTTCAGGTGGGGCTCTGACACCTTCAGATGGTTACTTTGAAATAGTTAGAGAAATTTGTAATAAACATGATATTCTTCTCATTTGTGATGAAGTAATGACAGGTTTAGGGAGAACTGGAGAATGGTTTGGGATTAATAATTGGAATGTAGAACCAGACATCATTGCTTTAGGGAAAGGAATGAGCGCTGGTTATACCCCGATTTCTGGAGTTTTGTTTAATCAAAAAATCTATGACGCAATTAATGAGGGTTCAGGGATAGCTGTATACGGGCATACGTATAGTGGAAATCCAGGGTCAGCAGCGATTTCGTTAGGTGTTTTGGATTATATAGAATCTAATGATCTTGTAACAAAGGTTAAAAATATGGAAGCGATTTTTAATAAGAAATTAAATGAATTAAAAAATAAATTTGAATGTATAGGAGATGTCAGAGGGAAAGGTTTACTGTGGGGAGTAGAATTAGTTTCAAATAGAGAGAAACGAACTACTTTCCCAAGAAATCTTAATATTGCGGATATTATAGTGGATATTGCTCTAGAAAATGGTTTATTAATTTACCCAGTAAAGAATATGGTTAATTATTCAGAAGGAGATGCTTTTTTAATTGCTCCTCCATTTACTATATCAAAAGATGAAGTAGATGAATTATTTAATATATTAACAAAATCAATGACAATGCTAGAAAAATACTTAGTAGAAAAGGGGATACAATAATGGAAATGAATTGGAATGAACAGCAATTAAAATATATTGAGGAATTCAAAAAGTTAGGGCACTTAATATCTGAAAAAACTGAAGAGAATTATTGGAATCATCAATTCGATTACGAGAGTTGGAAAAAAGTATCGGATGCTAATCTGTGGCGCATTCCAGTACCAGTAGAATATGGCGGATTAGGTCAAAGTTGGTGGGAATTTGCTGCAGCTTTAGAAGGTTTATCCAAGACTGCAAAAGATTTCGGTTTTCTTCTTTCAACAATTGCTCACATTGGATGTATAAGAGTTTTATTAAATTATGGATCGGAAGAGCAAAAGAAATTATTCTTACCAAAACTAATGAACCATGCTGTGGGTGCAACTGCAATTACTGAACAAACTGGAGGGTCAGATGTAGCCAGAATTAAGACAGCTGGAGAAAAGTATGATGACCTCTATCTTTTAAATGGTAGAAAGGCTCATATTACGAATGCACCTGTAGCTGACATTATGGTTATTGTTGGGCGTATTCCAAAACTCGGTGAAAAAGATATTACATTGTTTATTGTCGAGAGAGAATATGAAGGTTTAAGTTTTGAACCAGCGGAAGATATGTTGGGGAATCATACAAGCCCAACAGGTGATATTATCTTATCTAATGTTAAAGTTGAAGGAAAGAATATCCTTGGAGATAAAGGTGATGGCTTAAATACACTTTATAACATGATTTCATTAGATAGATTATTATATGGATTAATTTCCGCTGGTTACTCAGAGCATATTTTAGAAGAATGCATGAACTATGCTAAAGAACGTACTGCTTTTAAATCACCAATTATTGATAAGCAATATATTCAAAGGTTACTTGTTGAAATAAAAGTTAATATGGAATCAAGTCGCTGGACTTCGTATGGCGCACTTCAAAAATTAATTAATGATGATCCTGAAGCATCCATGATGTGTTCTCTTGCAAAATTAGTGGGTAGTGAAGGATTGTACAAAAATACTGAGAATGCTATTCGATTACATGGACATAAAGGATATATGAAAGGTGAAATATCCCGCAAATTCTGTGATGCGGTTGGTACTGTAATAGCAGGTGGCACAAGCGATATTCAAAGAATTAACATTTTCCAACAATTAAATAAACTTTCTAAACAGGAGGAAATGGAATATGAACTTTCAAATTGATTCTATAGGTAAGTATGAATATATGGTTAAAGAAAAAGATTTAGCAAGTAACTGGGAGAATGATGTAGATGTTTTAGCAACACCGGTTCTACTTTGGTTAGCAGAAGTATCATGTATGGATGCAATTAAGGATCAAATTGAAGAAAGCTATATGTCACTAGGGTTAGGACATTATGAAATGAAACATTTAGCTCCATCTTTACTTAACGAAAAAATTACAATTAATTCCCGCTTGATAAAGATAGATAAAAATAAACTTTTATTTGAAGTAGAAGCGTTTGATGAAAGTTCTCAAATATTAAGAGGTTTCCATGAGAGAGCTGTTGTAAAAAAAGAGAAATTCTTAAGGAATTTAGACGAGAAAAGGAAGGCAGTAACAATAAATGATTAATGAAAAAATCCCTGTTTCCATCAAGGTATTACTTACAGCTGTGTTATTTATGAATACAGGAAGTTTTATGATTATGCCTTTTTTAGCACTATATCTAACTAACGATCTCCACTTCTCTTCTTGGGAAGTGGGAACTATTTTAACCACAATTCTTGTTTCACAGCGTGGGCTACCAATATTTACAGGCTTTATAGGTGATCGTGTAAGTCATACAGTAAATGTAATTGTTGGAGTAATGGTAAGAGCATTAGGATTTGGAGCGTTTGTTTTTGCTAACAGTTTCTGGTCTGTGACCATTGCAGCATTTTTAATTGGCTTTGGAGGAGCATTATTTGATCCTTCTGTTACTGCTTTTTTTACATCGCAAAAAGAAACAGTTCGAAAAAAAATATTTACTTACTTTAACCAAATGCTTAACACAGGAGTGATTATAGGTCCATTAATAGGAGCGTTATTGGTTAAGTTTAATCCAGTATATCCATTTACCATTGCGGGTATTGCTATGTTAGTTTTATCTTTTATTCTTTTTATCTATCGTAGTAAATATCCTAGAACTATTAAAGATAATCAAAAAGTATTATCGAGCTTAAAAGCTGCTGTTTCAAATAAAACATTTGTAGGATTTATATGTATAATGCCTTTATTTTGGATTATGTTTGCTCAATTAAATATCTCATTTCCAATTAAAGCGTTTGATTTATCTGGAGACAAACAATTAGTAAGTTCCATTTTCATAATAAACGGGGTTTCAGGCTTACTCTTAATGTTCTTTTTAAGAAAATTATTTATTAACCAAGATCCTATGATTATGGTGAAACTGGGTGTCTTGATTATGGGAGTAGCAATAGGGATGATTCCTCTTGTTCCATCAATTTATTGGATGCTGTTTTGTGTTTTTCTTTATACGTTAGGAGAAACACTGACACTGCCAGGAGCTGAAATGACGGTGGCACAATTTAGTGCCAACAAACCTGCAGGTTTGTTTTTTGGAATGTTTCAAGCCTGTTGGGCTTTAGGAGGTTCTTTAGGAAACTATCTTGGAGCTTGGTTAAATAAATTCAACCATGTTTCTTGGTCTTGGCTAATATATTTAGCGATAGGAGTTTTAGCGTCACTTTTATTTAATATGATACATCGAAGTATGAATAAAAAATCGGAATTTGAAGAAAGCCGAAATATTAATTCATTAACTTGATTTATCGTAGAAAATTATTCATTTCTATAATATTTCATTATATTATTAATTTAAAGCGTTTTATATAAAATAAAAAAATAGATAATATAGTAATTTGTTATTCTTTTCTATATGGTTTTCCGAACTAGATTAAAATACCTAATAGGTATATGCCTAGAAAATAATATAAAATGTAGTTAATCATATGATATAATAGAAATAATCTAATACTAAAAATCAGATTGCAAAAGGACACACCTACGCATAACCATAGCGTAGGTGTGTCCTTTTTTTGTTTAAGGAGGAAAAGGCATGGGGAAAACGTTATTTATTGCGGAAAAACCGAAAGTGGCCAATGAAATTATGAAATCACCAAGGTTCCGTCACTCACAAAAGTACATTGGGAGCAAACCTTATTACGGTTATTATGAAAATGATCATTATATTGTCAGTTGGTGCCGTGGACATTTACTGGAACTGAAAAATCCGGAAGAGATGGATCCAAAGTATAAAGTGTTTCAGTTAGAACATTTACCTTTAATTTTTCAACCATCGTATAAGGTGATACAAGAAAATGCAGAGCAACTACAAATACTTGTTAAACTGTTACAGCGACCTGATGTTGACCACACGGTGAACATTTGTGACGCGGACCGCGAGGGAGAGTTAATCTATAGGGAAGTGTATGAATACGCAGGTGTGAATAAAAAGCAATCTCGTGTATACAAATCCTCTTTTGAAGCTGCAGAACTTGAAGCAGCTCTCAATCGATTAGAAAGCGCGTCTAAGTATGATGGACTAGCTTATTCTGCTAAAGCAAGGCAGTATCTAGATTATCTATTAGGGATGAATATAACCAGGGGATGCACCACAAAATTAGCACAGAATAAATTCTTATTGTCATCTGGCCGTGTACAAATGTGTTTGTTACATGAGATACGTCAACGTGAGTTAGCGATTGAAAACTATAAGGAACAGTCTTATTATCATCTACAACTAGTAACAAATTTAGGACTCACTCCCGTTATGAAAACAGAAGATCAGGTGTTAAACCCATTGCCATTAAGAAGTTTGGGAGAGAATCTAAAAGGTCAATATCTCACGGTGGAGGAATTTAAGGAGGGCACTAGGAAGCATAATCCTAAATTGCTATACAACTTAACGGACTTGTACAAAGACGCCCATGCACAATTACAAATTAATGCTGAAACTTCCAGAAAACACATTCAGAACTTGTATGAAGAAGGTTTCATAACCTATCCACGCTCTTCGTCTAGGCATTTACCTACAGAACAAGTGGATCGTGTAAAAGGTGTTATGCAGGCGCTAGCTAAGAGTCGTTATTCTTTACTGGTACAATCCGTTGATATTGACGCCATTGGTATAGAACATAAAACATTTGATGATGATCTTGTATCAAGCCATTTCGCCATTATACCGACGACTAAACAATATCAAGAGGAAGGTCGCCCAGAGATTGAACAACAACTATACAGTCTCGTGGTAAAACGTTTTGTGGGCAATTTCATGCGTCCTGCAGCGTACCTGGTAAGAGATGTATCCCTTATTGATGCAATGGGAAATACCTATCAAATAAAAGAAAGTGTGCTTCGAGAAAAAGGTTTCCTAGAAGTGTTCCAAGAGGAAGTAGAGGAAGAAAGTGTGGAAACATTTAAAGTTCCTATCCTGCAGAAAGGACAAGAACTTCAAATCTATGATTTTGAGTTGCTGGAATCCAAAACAAAGAAACCAGCTCTACACACAGAAAGCTCAATTCTTACTTTTATGGAAACGGCTGGTCGTAAAATTGATGATGAACATTTAAAAGAGTTGATGAAAGGAAAACGAATTGGAACCGTAGCAACAGAAGCGGCTTTTATTCCGGCTTTACACGAGAAGAATTTTATAGACATTGAAAAGGGGAAAATTATAACAACTCCAATTGGCCGTGCCTTTATTGAACAATTTCCCGTTCAGCAAATTAAAGATCCGTTGTACACAGCAGAAATGGAAGGAATGATATATCGTATTGAAAAGAATGAAATGAGTTTTAAAGAATTCATTGCACAAACAAATGCGTTTGTACAAAAAATAACACAAGAGATTATAAGAATCCCTGACACAGTTTCGTATAATCTAATAGAGACCTGGAAGAAACAAATAGAAGTATGCCAATGCCCTTGTGGAAATGGAATAATTTTAGATAGAGGAAAGTTTTTCGGGTGCAGCAATCATCCGAACTGTAGTATTGGATTACCTAAGAAAATTAAAGACAAAACAATCCCTGCAGTACAAGTAAAAAAACTATTTGAAGAGAATAAAACGGACCTTATGAAAGGATTTAAATCTAATGGAAAAGAATTTTCTGCTTATCTAGCATTTATAAATGGGGAAGTAAGCTTTAATCTGCCTACAGTTGAAGAATTATCGTTAGGTCAATGTCCAAAATGTCAAAATGGACACATTTTAAAACGTGATACGTTTTTTGGGTGTTCAGCTTATCAAAGCGGATGTAATTTTGCAATATCCGCTAAAATTAAAGAAAAGAAATTATCTGATAGCCAGGTTAAGAAATTATTGAAGAATCGTGTTACAGACTTTATTCATGGGTTTAAAGGAGAGTACGGAGAATTCACTGCAGCTATCCGATTAAAAGAAGATCTTAGCATTTGTTTTGAACGTCCAACAACGGATGATCGTACTATAGGGAAATGTCCTTTGTGCCAAGGAAGGGTAATTGTAGGGAAAACCACTTATTTATGTGAACATTATAAAAAGCCTTGCGAATTCATTGTTTCTGGAACCATTTTGAAAAAGAAAATAACTAACGGGCAAGTAAAAAAGTTATTAGAGAAGAATATGACCGATACAATCTCAGGATTTGAAAGTAAGAAAACCGGAGAAAAATTCGATGCAAAATTAACTTATGATGTACAAAAACAACGTATTACGTTTATAACGAATAAAAAGAAATAATATCGCAAAATCTTAAATTTCATATATAAAATTAATAAGAAGTATGATATGATGAAAGTAACAAAATACTTCTAAAACTATCTTGCAAAAGGACACACCTACGCATACATATGCGATAGGTGTGTCCTTTTTTATTTGTTTTTAAGATTTCAAGCCTGAAAAGGGGGATGTATATTGTGTACCAGTAATATAGCATCTACTAATGTTTCTTTTGAAAAATTGAAAAGTCAGGAAGAGAATGAAAAAAACATAGTGTCAATATGCCCGAATTGTAAGAAACGCTCATTTAGAGCACTTTATAATGATTATCCAAAATGGATACAGTATTGCCTATGTTGTAATTATCGAGAAGTAAATACAATAGAGAGTCCGTTTGTTTATTAGATGTAGCTATTTACGTATTTTGATTAGGAGGAAGAATTTCCGATATGAAAATATGAATTAAGGCTATTTGTATAACATCATTTGTATTTCAAATGACAGCATGTAGCAATTCGACGCAAACAAAAAATGATTCGAGACCTGCCCAAGCAGTACAAAACGGAATACAACAGCACGTAAAAGGGAAAGGTATTGTTGATATTCCAGGGAATTATAAGGGGAAATTAAAAGACTTAGAGACCGTTAAAGGGAAGGTATTACATATAAAAGACGGAGATACAATAGACGTAAACGTAAAGGGGCAGAAACAGATGGTAAGGTTACTGTTATTAGATACCCCTGAGTCTGTATCTCAAAAAATTCCACCACAAAAGATGGGAAAAGAACCATCTTCCTTTTTAAAGAAACAGCTAGAAGGGAAAAGTGTAACATTTGTTTATGATCGGGGACCAAAAGAAGACAAATACGGTAGAAAATTGGCTTATGTATTTTGCGATGGAATACACATCAACGAATTAATGGTCAAGTCGGGTTATGGGATTATAGCCTATATTTCTAGACCTAATACTACAATTCTATCTGAAATGAAAGAAGCAGAAAATGAAGCAAAAGAATCAAAGGTTGGCGTATGGAGCATTAAAGGCTTTGTAGATGAAAAGAACCAGCATTATAACCGTAAAGATGCAGCTTAACACCCTAACCCATTGCAATACAAATATTTGTGCAAAATGGAGGTTTTTTGAATGAATGAAAACAAAAGAAATATGCTCTTATCCTTTATCATTTCAATTTTATTTATTTTCGCGAGTCTATTGCCATTTAGTAATAATGAATATGTGTATGTTATCTCCAAAATTGGTGCTGCAGCAGGTGTAATAAATATTGTGATGATGAGCGTTTTCTTGTATTTTCAAAGCAAAAAAACGGGACATTTATTAAATTGGTAATTAAAGCTAAATAGTTTTCCTTACTCGTATCCTTTTAAGTTTGGTAAGGAAAGCCGAAAAGGAGTGTGAAAGGTGAGTCAAGTACCTGGATTTTTAAAGTTTGTTTTAGCGAAAGAAAGACGGTATGTATATTTAGTTGTAGGAGAAAAGAAAAACAAAAAAGTACATACACACATGGTATATAGATTTGGTTCGCTAGAAAAAGCATTAGAAACCATGTACGAAATGCGTGGTGATTTTGAAAATCTTTTTCCTCTAGAATTAAAAGAGAGGGGATACGACTGAGAAGATATCAATGATTGGATACTTTCTATTGAAACAGGGTACTCGAAACACGGAAATAAACTAGTCATATACTAGCAAATGTTTTGTATTTTAAAAAATAGGTGAGGCGAAAATAAGATGTTGATCATTCAAAAGTATCACATTGTAATTGCTTGGACGATAGCTACTAGTGCAATGTTAATTAGTTTGTTTTTTAGTGAATGGATGAAGCTGCCGCCATGTGATTTGTGCTGGTACCAAAGAATGGCCATGTATCCATTAGTATTAATATTGGGGGTAGGGATATATAGAAAAGATTCGCACGTAAGCACGTATGCATTTCCATTTGCGTGTATCGGTTTAATGTTATCTGTATATCAAATTACAATTCAAGCGTTTCCTAATAGTGAGATGCAGATTTGTTCAGTAGGAGTTTCTTGCACAAAAGATTACTTAAATTTATTCGGTTTCATCTCGATACCTATGCTATCTTTTGTTGGATTTTTAGCTATCATAATACTTCTATATATTAAATCTGAGAGAGACAAAAGAATAAACAATACAGCGATTATGAACAATATGCTCGAATAAACAAAAATACCTATAAATAGATAAAAAATATAAAGAAATTAAAAAAGGAGAAATAAAAAATGACAACAATGCAAGTAAGTAATGAAATGTACAAAATTCCAGAGGCGGATATAGAACTATTAAAAATTATGGCCCATCCAGTTAGATTACAAATTGTGAAGGAGCTAGAACGCCACAAAATTTGTAATGTAACACAGTTAACAGAGCTACTAGATGTGCCTCAATCTACCGTATCTCAGCATTTATCTAAAATGCGCGGGAAAATTCTTTGCTCAGAAAGAAGGGGATTAGAGATGTATTATCATATTGTGAATTTCAAGGCATGTCAGATTGTCGGAGTATTAGGTCTATAATTCTAACTCGAAATAGGGTGATAGAAAGAGTGTTGTTAAATATAGCTGCAAAAGCTGATGTACTGCAGAATGATAAATTCATAAGCTTAGAGTGTAGGCCTTCTAATAATGGGGAGCTGACTGTGGTGAAAAATTGATACAAGAGTTAATAAAAAAGAATGCACATTTCTGCACTCTTTTTTATTGTGCCCTAGCTACAATAGATAAAGTATTTTGTTGTGTATGACTCTGAATAGGGGATGCTGTGTTTTGCTAAGCGAAAACGATATTTTTGACTTTTTAAGCAAAGGAAATGTTTAGTTTACTGGTTTGTATAGTTTGAATTAAAGTTTAGAATATTCTGTGTCAACATTATCAATTTACTATAGTTTCCAATTGTGTAAAGATAGAATTGATTATAATTTTCCGTAAATATTAGATTAAAAACTATTATAAGGGGAATTTGAGTATTTATAGCTTGTTTATAAACGATGATTGGGGATACAGATAATAGGGTGATCAAGTACTGGTAGAATTTATCAAACGAAATGAGGTGACTTTAACTTGAGAGAAATTGCGAAAAAAGTACAAATGATACGTTTACAGGAGGAGCATTCCGGGCGTAAGGCAGACGCAGAACAGTATTCTGCCAAGCGATGTAAAATAGAAAGAGAGAGTATTAAATTAGAAAAACATAGAGTTAAAAAAAGAACTCAAAAATTTCAAACGACAGAAGAAAAGTGGGACACAAAATGTAAAAAAGCAGTACAATTATTTAATCAAGGAGAGGAATATCCAACTATTGCAAAAAAACTGAGGTGCAATGTGAGTAGTTTGTATAGAGAACTTAAGAAACGAGGTACATTACAAATACCAAAGCAGGTATCAGTATCTAAATCATTAAAATCACCCACAACATCAGCACAAACAAAAAAAACGAATTTTGAAAGATACAAAGAATATTATATGTACAAATAGAAGAATTCATGGCTAAAAATCTATACTTGATTCTTTAGTGTTAAAAAGATCAGGGTACAATGAAAAAATGCATGTTTAGCAGCAAATCTTCTTACAGTATTGATAGAGCATCTTTTTATTTTTTAGAATATTTATTTTCTGATAATAACATCCAACAAATATTGAAGGCTATTACCTGTTACTTAGATCATAAAAATATTCATAAAATTAAATCCTTACTTATATTTGTTGAGTAGTTGGGTAAGAAAAGTTTTTTTACAAATGTTAAAATAAGAATAATTTGTCTAAAGCAAAAGAATCCCCATGTCATAAAGGATTCTTTTAGAAGAGTTAGAGAGATGTTGTCACTTGACTCATATTGATTTTATGTTAAAAAGAAAGAGTATTCAATCTTATTTTATGTTTCTCAATATATTTCGTTTATTTTCATATAATAATATAGTCAATTCTTTTTATTGATGTATCTCATTATATATATTTTCCTGGAGTGAATCCTTTTACTAAGGATTCTTTTTTTATTATTAATAAAAATAAAAGCCCTCACAATGAAGTGAAGACCTTTGTTTATTTAGGCTAGTATGGCCGCGTGCATATTGTATGATTTTATCCTCGCTAAATTAAGATCTTAACCACCATGATTTCCATGAGCATATTGAATAACATCAATAGCTTTATGTGTTTCTGTAGGGGATTGGGCACCAAACATTAAAGTAAAAATAGTAATTACACCAACTAAACCGAGAATTGTCTTTTTCATTTTAATGCCTCCTTCTCAATAACTTTTTTTCCTGCTTGAGAACATGAATAGAAATAATGACTTGCTTTAATATGGTTATTCTCTTTATAAAATGCAGTAGCAAGATATTCTTCGTATTCCTTAATGAATTCGAAAAGTTCTTGCTCTTTAAAATATGATACGCCTTTTAACACTGTCATTTCAAGTGCTTCGGCAGGAAAACCTCCATTCATTGCATCTAATATTTTAAAATGGTGTAGATACTCTATATTTTCAATCTCTTGACAAACGGAATATCCTTTTGCTATGAGATCTTTGGCAACGGAGTGATTTCCTTCCTTCATGTGTTCCCTTGCCTCAATAAAAAGAGCCTTATAATTGTTAGGCATTTTTTGATTCACTTCTGAAAGATATCTAATGGCTAATGGCGAAAGATTTTGAGTAGCATACATTAACCCTAAATTTTGACGCACCATTAAAATAAATTGTTCTTCGTCTATTTTTTGGAACATATCCATTGCTTTCGTGAAATATTCTTCAGCGAGTTCCCATTCTCTCAAATGAGTACAAGCTAAGCCTATAAGATTATCACAGAATGCTACATTGATCTCATACCCAGCATGTTGAGCAAAGATTTCTCTTGCCTCTGATACTTTTTTATAAGATAATAGCCCTTGATATATGTCATAATGGAAAGCTCCAACTTTATAATAAAATTCCGCTTTTTCCAATTCATCAGGAATGCAGTCTAAAAGTTTTTCTGCTTTTTCATAACTCTCCTTTGCAATTTGATATTCGCCAATAGTAGAGGCATGAATTCCTTTGAAAAAGTGATAATAATAAGCTAGGAAATTATCTGTAGGCATATCAAAAGCCTCAACTTTGTCAAAACTGCTTTTTGAAACGCTTAAATTATCAATTACAAATTGGTATCTAAAATCTAGTAGTGAGTAGTAGAGTAATAAATCTTGATCCTCTTCAATATTATGCATCTTAGAATCAATTATTTCTTTTAATTGATGTGCATTACCTATACGCCTTGAGCGGATTTCAACATACCAATCGCTTAATAGCTCTGTAATTTCATTATTCCCCTTAGCTGAAACCATCATTATATATTCCCCCATCCTATAAAAGTCTACTAATGTTATATATTACCATTATAGCAAAGTATCCAGTTCGTTTAATTGTATTATATTTATTTTTCAATAAAATTCAGAAAAATAAATTAATTGTGATGACCCAATTATATTTTATTCATGGTTTTCTCATTAACAATTCACGCAAACGTGATGTGATTGAAGTGAGTCGGAAAATATCATGTTTGCATGAAAGGGGAATGAATAAATATGAAAGCCTCTCTCTACTATAGTGGCAGCTTATTGAAGTTTTAGGTTTATAATTAATAGACAGTTTTAGTTAAGGAAATTTAAAATCCCTGTCTTTAAAGACAGGGATTAAAAAAAGGGATGACAGTTAACAACTGAAGGTACCATTATATTACCATTATTGGAATTTTTATTCCATGTTTTTGTGTTGAGAAATAAATAATATATGATGTAAAAGGTGAGATGAGTAGAGGGTTCTTATAGGTTTAGCAATATGAGAAAGTAAATATTTCAATTAAATTTTTCTTGAAACGAGGAGTGGAAGTATTGTTTTTGCTTAGAAAGCATTATTCAAAGTTATGTAGAAATTATAATATGAATAAAAAGAGTCTAGTTAAAAAATTATAAGACACCAATTCATTGGAACGGTAAAAAACTGTTTTCGGAATAGGTGTCTTTTTTGTATTGAGCAGAATATATTTTCTCAACAGGAAAAATTGTAATTATCTATAAGTATTACTTATAAGGATAATAGGAAAATAGAAATTAATAATAAAGGAGAATGCGAAATGTTAGCAGTAATATCTAATAATGACCTAGCTAAAATACG
>Ga0102589_1001623_pt2 | contig 24378 bp, 13 predicted proteins | sample AraplaMF_Col_mLB_FD_76858 | JGI IMG/M metagenome (GOLD analysis project Ga0102589, IMG submission 76858) | Arabidopsis root microbial communities from the University of North Carolina, USA - plate scrape MF_Col_mLB | ecosystem: Host-associated > Plants > Roots > Endosphere | place: USA... | reverse complement strand
AGGATGCAGACGGTCCATGGCAGAAGATCGTCCCCACAGACGACTGGGTGCTGCACATGATTGATCTAAGCAGAGAGGTTGACCCGGAAGGCACAGCCCGAGCGTGGATGAACCGCGATATGGAGAAGCCCGTTGATTTGCATACGGGGCCTCTCTTCACGGAGGCATTGTTTAAGATCGAGAGCGAGCGGTACCTCTGGTATCAGCGCATTCACCATATTGTCATTGACGGATTCGGTGCAGCATTGCTGATGCAGCGTGTGGCGCAAAACTATACAGCATTAACCTATGATCTTCCGAATGGAGCCGGAACGTTCGGTTCCTTGCAATCCATTTTGGAGGAAGATGCAGCATATCGTTCATCGGAACAGATGAATCGTGACCGGGAATTCTGGCTGGAGCGCTTCTCCGACAGGCCGGAAGCAGTTAGCCTTGGAGGACATGCACAGCGAACGGCCCGTCACTTCGTACGCCGCACTGCGCATATTCCGGCTGCCACCGTGAGCGGATGGCAGTCGATTGCAGCTGAGTCGGGAACAAGCTGGCCGGATGTTCTCGCAGCAGCAACCGCGATATATGTGCATAGGTTGACACAGGAAGAGGAGATCATTCTTGGTCTGCCTGTAATGTGCCGACTAGGATCAGCCGCATTGCGCGTTCCTGGTATGGTCATGAATTTGCTTCCGCTGCGTGTGGAGGTAAGTCCAGAGAGACGCCTTGGCGATCTGCTGCGTGAGGTGACACGCGAGATCCGCATGATTCGGCGTCATCAAGGGTATCGCCATCAGGATTTGCGCAGAGACTTGAAGCTGCTTGGCGATAATCGCAGGTTAATCGGCCCGCTCATTAATGTCATGCCTTTTGTTGAGGATGTCAGCTTCGCAGGATATCGCGGCAAAGTCAGCAACCTATCCGCAGGGCCTGTCGATGATTTGACGATTAACGTATACAGCCATGCGGATGGCAGCGGGCTGCGTCTCGATTTCGACGCGAATCCCGAAATCTACAGCTTGGACGAGCTGTATGCCCACCAGAAGCGCTTCCTGCATCTTTTGGATGGAATTTCGCATGCCGAATCGAATCGGCCTATTGGACAGCTTCCGGTGATTACGCCTGAAGAACGCCGACAGGTGCTTGAAGAATGGAATGATACTGCACATGATGTGCCGAGTATAAGTGTACCAGAGTTGTTCGAGGAACAGGTGGAGCGCGCTTCCGAATCAGTTGCGGTCGTATGCGAGGACGAGCGGCTTCGATATGGAGAGTTGAATGCGAAGGCCAATCAGCTTGCCCATTATCTCATTTCCTGCGGTGTCGGGTCTGATCGTATTGTGGCGCTGTCTCTCCCACGCTCGGTGGAAGCGGTCATCGCTATATTGGCTATCCATAAGACAGGAGCCGCTTATTTGCCGCTTGATCCGGACTATCCAATCGAACGGCTTGCCTATATGTTGGAGGATGCTGATCCAGTCTGTCTGATTGCGACGAAGGAGACGTCCGCGAGCTTGCCCCCTTGCAGCAGGAAGACCATCGTGCTGGATGAATCGGCAACGATAGACGCACTGGAAGAATCACCTGCTCACAATCCTACGGATGAGGACAGGTTCAAGGCAATTTCAGCATCGCATATTTCATATGTCATTTACACTTCCGGTTCCACTGGGAAACCAAAGGGGGTCATGCTTACCTTTGGCGGCTTGGCCAATCTGCTGCATGACATGAAGGCACGGTTGGCGCTGAGTCAGCAAGATCGGATGCTTTCTGTCACTACAATATCATTTGACATATCCGTAATGGAGCTGCTGCTGCCGCTTATATCCGGATCTGTACTCGACATTGCCCGTAAGGAAACAATTCTGGATCCGTCCGCACTGGCAAGCAGGATTGCAGCGACAGGCGCGACGATCATGCAGGCGACGCCGACACTGTGGCGGGCGCTTGCCGACAGCAGGCCAGAACGATTCGCCGGGCTCAAGATGATTACGGGCGGCGAGGCAATGCCGCTCGTGTTGAAGCTGGCGCTGCAGGAGTTGAACGGCGAGGTTAACAATCAATATGGCCCGACGGAAACGACAATTTATTCGACTGCGGGGCTGCTTGATCATAGTCCAACGAACAAGCCGTCTATCGGGCGGCCAATTCAGAATACAAGGCTGTATGTGCTCGACAGTTCATTGGAGCCAGTGCCTCCCGGGGTAGCGGGAGAACTGTATATTGCAGGCGCCGGACTTGCGCGCGGATACTTGGGACGTGCGGATTTGACTGCTGAGCGCTTCGTTGCTGATCCATTCGGATCTCCTGGTACGCGAATGTATCGTACAGGAGATATGGTACGTTGGTTGGCAGACGGCACAATCGATTATTTGGGGCGCGCAGATCATCAAGTGAAGCTGCGTGGATTCCGGATTGAAACGGGTGAAATCGAGGCGCTGCTGGGTGCCCATCCTGACATCTCACAAGCAGCGGTTACCCTTTATGAGGATCATGCGGGTGAACAGCGTTTGGCGGCTTATGTGGTTCCATCATCATCGTCTGGACTAGAACCTGCGGAACTGCGTCAATATGCAGCACAGAAGCTTCCGGATTACATGGTGCCGTCCGCTTTCGTTGTTCTTGATGCGATGCCGCTTACACCGAACCGTAAAATCGACCGCAAAGCTCTGCCTGCGCCGGATCGCGCTGCGGCAGCAGCGGGACGCGAACCGCGCACACCGCAAGAGGAAATCATATGCGCCTTATTCGCAGAGGTGCTGGGGCTTGCTCGCGTAAGCATCGATGATGATTTCTTCGCTCTCGGCGGACATTCCTTGCTCGCGGGACGAGTTATGGTGCGTGTGCGAGAGGCATTCGGCGTTGAGATGAATATCGGAAGCCTGTTCGAAGCGCCTACCGCTGCTTCTCTTGTGCGGCGTCTCGAACCTGCACAGGAGCAGAGACCAGCCATTCGTGCGAGCTTAGGCAAGCGGCCTGAGCGGCTGCCGCTTTCTTTTGCCCAGCAGCGACTATGGTTTCTGTACCGGCTGGAGGGGGCAACGCCTACTTACAATATTCCGCTTGTTGCCCGAATGTCGGGTGAGCTGAATGTCAGGGCACTGCAGGCAGCTGTTTATGATGTGGTGGATCGCCATGAGACACTGCGAACGATTTTTCCGGATGAGAATGGTACTTCAAGTCAAGTGATACAACATTCCAAGGATGTACAAATACCGTTCCAGGTGCTGGACGTAAGCGAGCAGGATCTGAACGACAAGCTAGAGGAAGCAGTACGATACAGCTTCCGTCTCTCTGAGGAGCCATCGCTGCGGGTTCACTTGTTCCGCACGGCGGCGAACGAGCATGTGCTCTTGCTGCTGCTGCATCATATTGCAGGCGATGGCTGGTCACTCACATCGTTGACTCGTGATTTGTCAATTGCGTACGAGGCGCGTTGCCGGGGCGAGGCGCCTGCGTGGACACGGCTTCCTGTCCAATATGCTGATTATGCGCTGTGGCAGGAACGACTGCTTGGAAGCACCGATCAAGCGGACAGTCTGATCGCGCGCCAGCTCGATTACTGGACGGAAGCTCTGAAGGGATTGCCAGAGGAGATGGATCTGCCTACCGATTATCCGAGACCTGCGGCCGCTAGCCATAAGGGAGGAACCGTCCAGCTGCAAATTGATCCCGTACTGCATGATCGGCTGATAAAGCTTGCGCGAGGCAATCGGGCCAGCTTGTTCATGGTGCTGCAGGCTGCGCTGGCCGTGCTGTTCACCCGGCTTGGAGCGGGCAATGATATTCCGCTTGGTAGTCCGATCTCTGGCCGCAACGATGATGCGCTAGACGGTTTGATTGGTCTGTTCATCAATACACTAGTCATTCGCACCGACACGTCGGGCAATCCAGGCTTCGAAGAGCTGCTATCGAGAGTACGCAAGGTCAGTTTGGAGGCGTATGAGCATCAGGATGTGCCTTTCGAGCGCCTTGTGGAAATACTGAATCCGGTTCGCTCGCGTGCTAGGCACCCGCTTTTCCAAATCATGCTCGTGTTGCAAAATACACCGGAAGCGTCGCTGGAATTCCCAGGCTTATCGTCGAACCTGCAGCTTGAGAGCGTGGGTACGGCGAAGTTCGATTTGACTTGGGAATTGAACGAGCGTCGTAACGCAGATGGAGCGCCGGATGGTCTGGATGGGATTGTGGAGTTCAGCGCAGACCTGTTCAAGCGCGATACGGTTGAGATGCTAGCTGCGCGTTATGTGCGCATATTGGAAAGCATCGCCTTAGAACCAAGCAAACCGATTGGAGAAATTGATATATTGCTGCCAGAGGAGCGGCATGATCTAGCGCAGGATTGGCTGGCATGGAGTTCATCTGCCCCAGATGCTGCGCAGGCCACAATTCCGCAATTGTTTGAAGCACAGGCAGTTCGTTCGCCGCAGGCCATTGCTGTCGTCCATGAAGACGTGGCTTTAACATATGAACAATTGAATAAACAGGCTAATCGCTTGGCGCATCTGTTGATGGAGCATATGGTTGGGCCAGAGCATATTGTAGCGCTTGCTTTGCCAAGGTCGATGGAAATGATCGTCGGCGTGTTGGCTGTATTAAAGGCAGGGGCAGCCTACCTGCCGCTTGATCCTGATTATCCAGCGGAACGGCTTGCCTATATGTTGGAGGATGCGGGACCTGTATGTATCGTGACGGATCAGCACACGATTGACAAGCTCCCGGATGGAGGGATGGGGGTCGTGCCGTGCATCTTACTGGATGATCCAGAAGTGATGCACCAGTTAGCAAGCTCTTCCGAGTCTGATCCTGTAGAGCAGGTATGCAGACGGAAGCTCTCTCCTTACAGTCCGGCTTATATCATTTATACGTCCGGCTCCACGGGCAAACCGAAGGGCGTACTTGTTCCGCATCAGAACGTGGTGCGGCTGTTCTCCGCAACCGAGCATTGGTTCCATTTTGGTGCCGATGATGTCTGGACATTATTCCATTCTTATGCTTTCGACTTCTCTGTATGGGAAATATGGGGCGCGCTGCTGCATGGTGGCCGACTCGTCATTGTCCCTCACGCTGTCAGCAGATCGCCAGAGGAGTTCCTGAGTCTGCTCGTGCAAGAAGGGGTAACGGTTCTGAATCAGACGCCATCTGCTTTCTATCAACTCATGCAGGCGGACAGGGAGCATCCGAACCTCGGGCAAGCGCTGTCGCTGCGCTATATCGTCTTCGGAGGAGAGGCATTAGAGCTGGGTCGTCTGAGAGATTGGTACGAACGGCATGCGGATGATGCGCCGCGGCTTATTAATATGTACGGGATTACGGAGACGACAGTTCATGTCAGCTTCAATGAGCTGAATCGCAATAGCGACGTTCCGGGAGCATCCAGCCTTATCGGCGGATCGATTCCGGATTTGAGGGTGTATGTGCTGGATGATGCACTGCAGCCCGTACCGTATGGCGTAACAGGAGAAATGTACGTATCCGGAGCAGGCTTGGCACGCGGCTATTGGGGTCGGCCGGGCTTGACGGCGGAGCGGTTCGTGGCCGATCCGTTTGGCCCGCCTGGAAGCAGAATGTACCGCACCGGAGACTTGGCGAAGCGCGTTATTGGTGGAGGACTGGACTATTTGGGCCGTGCCGATCATCAGGTGAAAATTCGCGGCTTCCGCATCGAGCTGGGCGAGATTCAAGTCGTGCTTGCCAGACATCCAAACGTAGCGCAGGCGGCGGTCATTGTGCGGGAGGACAACCCAGGCGACAAGCGGCTTGCGGCCTATGTGGTTCCTGCTGCAAATGCCCCTTGGGATGCGGCGGAGCTGCGCCGACATGCGTCTTCCATGCTTCCCGATTACATGGTGCCATCAGCCATTATTGGGCTGGATGCACTGCCGCTCACGCCGAATGGCAAGCTGGATCGCAAGGCGCTTCCGGCACTTGATATTGCCCTTGATGCAGATGGGCGAAATCCGAGAACGCCGCATGAAGAGGTGCTCTGCGATTTGTTTGCCGAAGTGCTGGGCCTTCGCCGCGTCGGAATCGATGACAGCTTTTTCGAGCTGGGAGGACATTCCCTGCTTGCGGTCCGGCTCATCAGCCGTATCCGCGAAGCGCTTGGACGAGAGCTTAGTATTGCGGTATTGTTCGAGGCGCCAACCGTGTCTGGCCTTGCGGAGCGAATGGAGCTGGATCGGGACAGCGGGAACAGCGCACTCCAGGTGCTGCTGCCGCTGCGGACGCATGGCGAGGAGATTCCGCTGTTCTGCGTCCATCCGGCAGGTGGCTTAAGCTGGTGCTATGCCGGATTAATGAAGCATCTTGGTGTGAATTACCCAATTTACGGCTTGCAGGCACGCGGAATTGCACAGGCTGAGGAGCTTCCGCAGACATTGGACGAGATGACGGCTGACTATATTCGCCATATTCGCATGATTCAACCGCAGGGGCCTTACCGCTTGCTGGGCTGGTCGCTGGGCGGCAATGTCGCGCATGCGATGGCCGTGCAGCTGCAAGAGGAAGGAGAAGAGGTTGCGTTTCTGGCGATGCTGGACGCCTACCCGAGCCACTACTTGCCGATTCGGGGGGAACCGGATGAAGAGGAGGCGCTGACCGCTCTGCTTGCCTTGGGAGGTTATGACCGCGACAGTATCGGCGATGAGCCGCTGACGATTGCAAACGCAATCCGCATTTTGCGCAGCGACAGCAGTGCTTTGGCTACGCTGGATGAAGCGACGATTATGAATTTGAAGGTTACGTATGAGAATTCGGTTCGCCTGTTGGGAGCTTATGTGCCGAGAAGGTATGAGGGCGATCTGCTGTTCTTCCGCTCGACCATCATTCCAGACTGGTTCGATCCGATTGAGCCGGAGATGTGGATTCCTTATGTGGGCGGTCGTATCGAACGCCATGATATTGCATGCCGGCATAAAGACTTATGCCAGCCAGGGCCTTTAACTGAAATTGGGGCAAGCATCCTACAGAAGCTTCATAATGCGAGCAGTAGGAAGGCCGCTTCTGAAGTGCATGTGTAGGTATCCTCTATTATTAGGAGCTACATCTTTCTTTTGATGTGATTGGTCAAGCAAGGTAAGGGGAGAAGAGGAACAAGGGATCAAAAGTTGCAGCAAAATGCGAACTAATTGTTTTCAATGAGCAGTATTTGCATATGGCTAGAGTAGTCGGCTTGGCGATGAAGTTCTTACCTGAACTGACTTGCAAGCCTACAGGCCATTAGAAACTATAAAACTGAAATCCATGTTACAAATTCAAATTCAAAATTCCGAAATCTGAATCTGAATCTGAAATTGGACAACCAAAATCCAATATCCGAAATCCGAAATTCACAAAGGGGAGGGGTTGCATAATGGCAAATCCTTTTGAGCAAACAGACGGCTCGTATTTGGTGCTTCGAAATGATGAGGAGCAATATTCGCTTTGGCCGGCCTTCGCGGCTGTACCTGAGGGCTGGAGTAAGGTTCTTGGCCCCGCTTCTCGGGAAGAGAGCATCGAATACATTAATTTGCATTGGATAGATATGAGGCCTCGAAGCTTGGTGGCGTCAGTGGCATCCGTGCCGGAAGAGGCTCAATGAGCAGGCGCTTAGATCCGAAAAAAGCAGTGTGCATCGTGTACGTGGCAGCCATGTTCGTGGTTGCCATGGACGCGACCATTCTCAACGTTGCGCTGAAGACGATAAGCGACGAGTTTCATATTCCGCCTGCCGCATCGGGAGCGCTTAACGTAGGATACTTGGTAAGCATTGCGATAGTACTCCCGCTGGCAGGCTGGCTGGGAGACAGATGGGGCACCAAGCGCATCTTCTTGCTCGCACTTGCGATATTTACTGGTGCGTCGGTGCTGTGTGGAACGGCTGTAGATGTACACTCCCTAATCTTCTACCGCATCCTGCAGGGGATAGGGGGAGGTTTAATTACTCCACTCGGAATGGCTATGCTGTTCCGGACATTCCCTCCCCAGGAGCGGGCCAAAATCTCGCGGTCGCTCGTGCTGCCAATTGCAATTGCACCCGCAGTGGGGCCGATCCTGAGCGGTGTGATGGTCGAGCACCTTTCATGGCGCTGGATTTTTTATGTGAATTTGCCGCTTGGAATTGCTGCTTTGCTGCTTGGCCTTCTGTACTTGCAGGAGCATAAAGAGCCAGAGGCAGGTCGTCTGGATATTCCGGGCGTCCTGTTGTCGGCACCAGGGCTTGGACTGGTGATGTACGCACTTAGCCAAGGTCCGCTGCAGGGCTGGGGTTCACCAGTGATAATCGTTGCGGGCAGTGTGGGAACGGTGCTGCTGGCAGCACTGGTCTTCGTTGAATTGCGAGTGCAGAAGCCGTTGCTAGATTTAAGGCTCTTGCAAGATCGATTGTTCCGGACGGCAGGACTTGTCGCCATGTGTTCCGCTGCGGGACTGCTCGGCATCCTGTATGTATTTCCGCTCATGTATCAGCATGCGCTGCAGGCTTCAGCCTTAGATGCCGGCTTGACGACTTTCCCCGAGGCATTGGGACTTATGGTGTCCTCGCAGCTAGTACCACGGTTCTATCCAAAATACGGGCCCAAGCGAATTATAATAGTCGGGCTGCTCTGCACATCGGCGATCTTCGTACTGCTAAGCATGGTTGGGGCAGGAACGAGCCCATGGCTCATACGAGGCATGCTGTTCGCGGTCGGCCTGTGCTTGGGACATACTGTCGGAGCCGTTCAGATCGCGGCCTTCTCGAACGTACCTCCAGCCTCGATGGGGCGCGCAACCACTTGGTTCGCGGTTCAGAACAGACTCGGACCGGCCATAGGAATGGCCGTATTATCTGCCATCATGGCTGCAATGGCAAGCGGTCAACTAACAAACGGAGCTGTAGAAGCTGCCGATGCTGGACAGCTTGAAATGAATCTTCTCGCTTACCGTACCGCTCTGCTCGGTGCTGCTGGATTTCTGCTCCTTGGCTTATGTGCCGCTATTCGGATTAAAGACAGCGATGCCGCCGCGACCATGAAATCTCGACAATCTTCCACTTCTGCGACGAAGGTAAAGGCAGGGGGATAACAGATGAGGGACTTATGTATGCCCAAATATTAGAACTGCGTGCTTCTATGTTCTGTCTTCTATTACGGAGATAGTCTGTTTTTTCCCAACCGTCGTGGATAAGTGATAGGGGTAATTCACAGGTACAGTACAGGTTTAGAGCATATTTTACGAGTTTTCAGAAAATTTCGTTTTAGGTTGGGAAAATTATAGTGAAACCCATGTGGTTGTAGTAAAATTGCTTTATTGGTGTTTTGAAAAAGCCCGATTTATCTAGGGTTGAACAGTAACATTAGATGTATTGAAATATCGTTCAGTATCGATGTAATCCCGAGTCCCTCCCAGTTGAACAGTAACATTAGATGTATTGAAATACGCGTAATTTACAAGTTCACCGGACTCCGTTTCCTCGTTGAACAGTAACATTAGATGTATTGAAATATGTGAAGCGTCTCTGCATCCTTAGAGTAGCCCCAAGTTGAACAGTAACATTAGATGTATTGAAATTTTTATAAAAATGAAAGTTTCCATCGGTAGATATCCGTTGAACAGTAACATTAGATGTATTGAAATATAATGCGATCTTGCCATCTACATTAAGTGGTTCTCGTTGAACAGTAACATTAGATGTATTGAAATTTGGAGACTTAACCACAATGATTCGAATGCTGACAAAGTTGAACAGTAACATTAGATGTATTGAAATAAACAGGCCCTATCTTCGGTGCTTTCGGCGGCCGATGTTGAACAGTAACATTAGATGTATTGAAATACGACAGAAGTTTTCGAGATACCTGCAGGAGTACAGTTGAACAGTAACATTAGATGTATTGAAATCTTTTTCGCCTCATAGATTGCCCTCAGATCGTTTTTGTTGAACAGTAACATTAGATGTATTGAAATTAGAACTTCCTAATCATGCTGTCATACCTCACAACGGTTGAACAGTAACATTAGATGTATTGAAATTGTAACAAGTCCACTATTTCAGCAGCATAATTACGCGTTGAACAGTAACATTAGATGTATTGAAATCTGGCAAGGGGGTACCCGCATCCGGCGGCGATACAGTTGAACAGTAACATTAGATGTATTGAAATAGTTATGAACTACTGCACCCAAGACGAGGATCTTTAGTTGAACAGTAACATTAGATGTATTGAAATACAGTGGCAAGGTTGAAATAAATAACGCTCAAGCTGGTTGAACAGTAACATTAGATGTATTGAAATCGAATATCCGGGCTATATGGTATACCTGGCACTTATGTTGAACAGTAACATTAGATGTATTGAAATAAACAACCAGCCCGTAAAGGGCAGACGTGGAGAATAGTTGAACAGTAACATTAGATGTATTGAAATTAACGTCTTATGTCTTCCGCTCGTCCAGTTGATTCACGTTGAACAGTAACATTAGATGTATTGAAATATTCGGGTTCGTGCTATCTCTACAGCCTTTTTATACCGTTGAACAGTAACATTAGATGTATTGAAATCATATAAAACTATAACCGCCGGACATGATTTTGTTAGTTGAACAGTAACATTAGATGTATTGAAATCAACATCACTCGACGGTCGATAATAGGCCCGGCCAGGGTTGAACAGTAACATTAGATGTATTGAAATTACGTTGTTGCTGATGCGTGTGTTACGGTCAATTCGGTTGAACAGTAACATTAGATGTATTGAAATAGGCTCTGTCGAGAGCTGAATCACCTAGAGCTTTTTGTTGAACAGTAACATTAGATGTATTGAAATTCGTTACGCTCTAGACGGGTGAACTCTTTACGACCCGTTGAACAGTAACATTAGATGTATTGAAATCTCTTATGAATCCGCTGGAAAAAAAGAAAATTTGAAGTTAGACAGTAACATTAGATGTATTGAAATAGGAAATACCGCGCGAAGTATTGTCGGTATTGTATAGTTAGACAGTAACATTAGATGTATTGAAATACAATTAAGTGTGCTGAACCATATGTACCTGTTCTGTGTTAGACAGTAACATTAGATGTATTGAAATATGTATTCAAGCAAATCGATCTGGCCGTCAGCTGGTAGTTGAACAATAACATTAGATGTATTGAAATTCCAGAGTATTACTGCTTATCTTATTTTGAAACAAAGTTGAACAGTAACATTAGATGTATTGAAAATGGAACGTCCGGTATGGCTTCTGTGAGACGTGGGAGTTGAACAGTAACATTAGATGTATTGAAACGCGTGACAAGCAGGCGTTTGATACCGATGTTATAAGGTTGAACAGTAACATTGGATGTATTGAAACGATGTACACAAGGTACATTTTACGGTTCCGCCTCCTGTTGAACAGTAACATTAGATGTAGTATTGAAATATGGCATTAGTAGAAACGTTTTTATCATTTCGATTTGTTGAACAGTAACATTAGATGTATAAAATTAACAAAAGCGCTACCTATACAGTAGCGCTTTCTCTGTTTAACAGTATCATAGATGTTAGAAAAAATAATCTGTTGTTTGAGTGTTAGTTTCAAAGTTTTATATAAAGACAAAATGATTCTCCCCAAAGGTTGTAAATAGTGGTACTATAGTTGTAGGAAAATCACACCATGTGTTACTGTTGATTTTAAGAAATAAATTTAAAGTCAAAAATTTCAATGCATCACACGCTACAGTTAAATGATAAATTATTTAATTTGCTCTCATTCTATTTGCTTTACTATATCGTTTCATTAGTAGAGTTTGCAATAGGAAAGAATATTCAATCTATTTAGGAGAGAGGAACGATATGTTTTATGAAATGAAGGTAACGGTCATGCTGAAGCAATCGGGACATTATATAGAATGGCCTGAGCGCATAAGTGCTTGGATTGGACGGGCCAGCCTGCATGATCCTGTGTTGAAACATTCACATTATGAAACCGCATACAAGCATTATGTGTATGGAGCACCTTATCCGAGAGAGAATGATGGAATCTACAAGCAGGGCAAGGTATATGTTATCGAAATACGAAGCTCGATCGAGCAGTCATTGCGTCGTATCTCCGCTGCATTGCAAGTAGAGAGAGGCAACGATTATATTGAACTGCTCGCCGTATCAAATGTACATAGCAAACGATTAACGCATATTACAGAACTTACGACTGTGACTCCTGCAATTGTAACCATTGATAATAAGCCGTGGGTACCAGGTGGGGATATCGAACTATTGTTGAAGCAGGTGCACTCTAACGCAGAAAAGAAGGCCAACAGCTTGTTCCCGGATGAGCCGATACGGCTTGATTATTATTTTGCCGAAGGCATCCAATTATTGAATAGCAAGCCAATTGCTTATTGCTACAAAGGCCGCAAGCTGCTCGGCAACAAGTTCCGGTTGTTGATTCGTGAGGATGCTTGGTCGCAGCGACTGGCGCATGTCGTGCTTGGATCGGGGGCGGCAGAGAAGGGATCCATTCTAGGGGCTGGTTTCTGTCTTGCCAAGGGTCTGACCTAATAGCGAATGGAGGGAATAGACATGCTGCACGACATATCAGATAGTTATATGCTGGCTAAGGGGAAATTTCAAAACATTGTTTTTGATTGTCATCGGCCGAAGGAAGGCTTATATATCCGATTGCGGCTTGATCAGAGCTGGGAACAGCAAGTTGCCCAATTCGACGAGAATCATATGCTCATCCAAGCGAAGGAAGATGCAGCACCGAAGCAACAGCAATTATATGATTGGTTTATCATACGGGATTACTATAGTTCACTTATTACAATGAACAAAGCAGTAGATCCGGGCAAGCAAATCCATAGCAATAATCCATTTGCACTGTATGCCAAGCGTGAGGTGTTCTTGGGGGAGAAGCAGGGCGGCAACAAGTCTACCATGCAGGAGCATGTGAATCGATTTCTGGATATAACGAAACCGAATGAGATTCAGCAGAAGTGGAACAGTCTGCTCCCGAAAAAGTTACAAAAAGGTGCCGACGCGCTAACTCCTGATATCTTGTTCAGCAATACAGAATACGCAGCAGCACTGGAATATCTCTTTAGTAACGAACGAAGTGAACGTGTTGCTAGAGTTGCTGCATGGTACACGGACAATTTACAACACTTGACGGAGTTTATTAAATCCATTGAATTTAAAAATTACATAAAACTGTTCTTCATTTCTACGCAAGATGACCACACCTTAGAATCACAACGATGTAAGCAAATGTATAGGCTAGAGCACCTCCTTTATACCATTCCGAAAATATATAACAGCAATGATTATAACCAAATAGTTGATGGGCAATTAGTTGGATTGCCGAGCTTCAACGTCAGCATGAATAGTAAAAAGCCATATCTTGAACATAAAAGTATGCGCGTGCAGGTTCCTATCCGTGTACCCCTGCAGAACGCTATTTTAATTAAGCAAGCATCGGAATGGCTTTTATCAAAACCGAAAAATGTGATGAACAAGCTTTCTTACGTGAAGGACTTCACTTTATCAATCGCCGCTAAACCTGAAGGCGCTTATCACGTCTATATAGACGGGAAAGAAAATGAAGTGCTGGATTATGAAAACGTTCCATTCCCTACGGAAGTGTCAGTAAAAATCAGTATTAACAATGTATTGGGGATTACGATGGGGAAAGAGAAAATGAGAAAAGAATATCCCCGTATCGAGAATGTCGAGCAGCTGCAGCGAGAAATTAGTCGCCATTTCTTCAGGGGGCGCATGAATGAACAGTTTGTGCGTTCTGAACCAAAGCCGAAGAGCAAGGAGTTCACTTCCATTATGGCTGCGTTGTTCATACAGAGCAGACAAGCTTTTCATGACTGGTTGCATAAAGGGACGGAGATCACAATTCGTCCGCTTTTTGCACGTACTACCTTGCGGCTCATTCAGGAGAAACTGATGTATGTGGAACCTGTCGGACAGAACAATGGGTATTCGCTTGACTTGCGCTGGCTTGCAGATGCCATGAACCTTAGGCTGTCGTTAATATCTTATTTAGAACGAAATGAAGGAGGAATGACTGTGTCAGACCGGATTACTGAAGTGATGAATTCGTTAAAGACGAAGCTGGAAGCGGGTAACAGTGGTTGTATCTGTAGCAATGATAACGAATATTATTTCCTAGTGGGACAACTTGCCTATTACTTGAAAAGTCAATCGGAGACTCAGCAAAAAACAGGTGAGTTATTAGGGCCGTTCCTGATGGCCAAACGCAGTGAGCAGATGAAGGTTCGCTTGCAAGAAGCCTATATTCTTCATAAGCACAAGATTAGACTTCAACATGTGAAGTTCAATCGGGCATTTTCGAGTGTGTTTGGTTATGTACCGGATACGGATATGGATGAAGACGGCATGGAAATGTTTATGGCTGGCTTGTTCGCAGAAAACTGGTTCTATGAGAAAAACGATAAATCTAGCAATTCCGAAGATTAATTAGGTGCTGAGGAGGAGATTGCAATGACAAAGAAAAATAACCGGGTTGTAGGGTTAGTTGGAATTGTAAGCAGAATGGCAAATTGGAATGCGGATTTTTCAGGTCATCCGAAAACGATTAGCAATGGACAAATTTTCGGAAGTGACAAAGCGTTTAAATATAGCATCAAGCGATATTGGGAGGAAGAAGGCCACAAAGTGCTGTATATCCGCTCCTATAAGATGGCGGCAGGAAAGGGGAAAGAGGCGGATAAATTGCAGCCTCGCTCACTTGATGAGCGCTATGAAGAATTATTTGGAGAGAAAGTATCTTCAAGCTCATCAGAAGTTTTAACTCGGTTATTTCAGTGTATAGATGTCATGAACTTTGGCGCTACATTTGCGGTAAAAGAACAAAATATTGGCCTTGCAGGTGCTGTACAGATTGGACAAGGATTCAATAAATGGGGGAGAACTTCTGTTGAAGTACAGGACATTCTATCGCCGTTCCGTAATTCGAATGAAAAAAGCGCTGACAAGGATGCTACTTCAATCGGTAAAAAGACGACAGTAGATGAGGCACACTACATTTATCCATTTTCCGTGAATCCGAAGCATTATGATCATTATTTGGAGCTTCCAGGCATGGAAGAATTCGAAGGATACACAGAAGAAGCGTACGAAGCCTTCAAGCAAGGAGCATTGATCGGAGCAACGATGCAGAATACGAATAGCAAGTCGGGGGCGGAGAATGCTTTTGCCTTATTTATCGAGTTCAAAGCAGACGTCCCAGCTTACATGCCGAATCTTGATCCATATGTTTCTATTAGAAAAAATAAAGACCAAACCATTTACGATTTAACAGCTATTGAACCTCTATTATCCGATGCAGATGATTGGATAGAACGCGTAGAAGTATATGTAAATCCTTATGCGGCGGATGTCGAACTGGCATATCCTCGGGCGAATTTCTTTAATATTTTTACACGGAAAGCGATTGTTCGGGAGAAACAGGAGATGGCTAGTCAGCGATAGGAGGGACAACGATGAGAGCACTCCGATTCGAGCTTAGTGGCGAAACTGCTTATTTCAAGAAGCCAGATGTAAATGTCCATGCCTATTTTACTTATAGTCACATTCATAAGGTTGCATTATGTGGATTGCTTGGCGCAATTATCGGTCTTGGCGGATACGCTCGGCAGCATGAGCGCAATAGGATGAGGTCTACAGGTTCCAAGGTAGATGAAAGTGAAATTGCAATCTTCCCGGAATTTTATGAAGTGCTTCGGGATGCTAGAGTCAGTATTGTTCCACATGGGGATCGCGGATATTTTTCTAAAAAAATTCAAATCTTTAACAATACAGTAGGTTATGCAAGCCAAGAAGCAGGCGGAGTATTGAATGTACGAGAGCAATGGATTGAGCGTCCGCATTGGACTGTCTATATAGCAGACTGTAAGGGGTTATCAGATCAGGTATTTGAAAAACTAGCTGATTATATATTGAACTCCAAAGCGGAGTTCATGCCTTACTTAGGAAAAAATGATCACCCCGCCACTATCTCGAAGCCATGCTTAATCGAATTGGAACAGTTGAATGAGGCCCCGTATTATATAGATTCTTTACGGGCAGCCCACATTGGATGTGATGCTCGTGGCACTACTAAAAATAGAGGGCTGCAGAGTTACTTTCAGGAACATATGCCTGTAGGCTTGAATGCAGACAATAATGGATATGTCACGCAACCGTTGGTGTATACCAATCAAGAGATTGATCCGGATACCTTCAAGGAATCCGATTGGAGCAGACTATGCGCAGATGGTGATCAAATATTGTATTTTCTATAATAGAGCATCACATGCACGCACAGCTGGAAAGGGTGGTTTCGAATCCTTTTCAGCTGTTCTTTGTACGAAGGAGGTATTGAAATGCCGACGGATATGCACATCGCGAAGTGGCTAACAGATGAAGCGAGAGGAAAACTGCATGCACATCGTCCAAATGATGAGAGTTCACGCGCAGCAGAGACACTTGAGGAGCATAGTGATCTCGTTATGCAGTATGCAGAGTTGCTAATGACCAATAATGGAGCAGGCGAAGCTGTGGAACGGGCAATTAAGCTTCTAAAAATTGACGGAGAAGAATTGAGTGAATCTGTAAGGAACATCGTTCGAAGATATTTTGAACAGGCGATCTATCTTCACGACCTTGGAAAGGTAAATCCCGCGTTTCAGTGGAAGAAGATGAAGAACGGAGTGGTAGGACAGCGTGGCAAGCTGGGAAACAGTCACCATTCCTTGTTATCTTCGGTATTGTATCTACATATATATTTGTCTGAATTACGAATCATGGAACAATCAGGCGAATTATCTTCAGGCAAGCGCCGCAACAAGAAGATATTCGCTTTTTTGCGTCATGTTCTATATGTATTTGCTTATGCAATTTCCCGTCATCATACATATTTAGGTGATTTGGAGGAACCTGCTGGCGATCAATTAACTGTATTTGAAAAAGATATTCAGCGCATGCATGAACTGGTTCGAGAGAACCCTGATTATGTGTTCTACTATCGGCTGAAAGATTCCTTATTGCAGAACGAAGCTTTATTTCAAGATATTATGGCGGCCAGAAATGAACGATTTACTGACATGCATCCGCCATTTCCAATGTACAACCTTGTCAAGCTCCTGTATTCCATTTTGGTATCGTCAGATTTTCGGGCTGCTTATCATTATGCAGAGCAAAAAACTGTTGAGTTGCAGTATTTCGGGAAAGCGGTTCCCCTTCAGCCAGTCATTGATGCCTATCAGCGGGGCGAAATATACAAAGGAATCATGCGCTATCAGCAAAATCCGGAAACTTCGGAAATAAGCGAGATGAACCGTTTGCGCGCTATGCTGTTTCTGGAAACGGATAAACGATTACTGGACAATATCAACGAACACATCTTTTATCTTGAAGCCCCTACCGGATCGGGAAAGACCAATATGTCGATTAATCTTGCCTTACAATTGCTTAATAGCAATGTAGGTCTTAATAAACTAATTTATGTGTTTCCTTTCAATTCGCTCATCGAACAAACCAAGAAAACCTTGGACGATGTGTTTGCTCCAATAGCGTCTAATCAGTACAAAATCGAAGTTATTAACTCGATTACACCTATGGTTACCGTCTCCGAGCAGGAAGCGGTAGAGGGAAAAGATGAGAATAAACGCGAACCAGACTTTGATTATAAATCGATTCTTCTACAGCGGCAGTTGCTTCAATATCCAGTGACTTTAACCTCTCACGTTAATCTGTTCAGTTACTTCTTTGGAACGGGAAGAGAGTCGAATTTGGCATTTGCCCATCTGTGTAACAGTGTCATTGTCTTGGATGAAATACAGAGCTATCGAAACGTATTGTGGAAGGAGATCATTCACTTTTTGAGGTCTTTTTCAGAGATTTTGAACATGAAGATCATCATTATGTCCGCCACATTGCCATATTTGGATCACTTGTTGGAACGAACGGATGAGGACAAGCGTGCAGAGACGTATTCCTTGGTACATAGTAGAGAAAAATACTTTACTCACCCGCTCTTTCGCGATCGGGTACAGCTTCATTTCGAATATTTAGCAGAAGGAAGAATCGATATGGAGCGCCTGCTGGATCATGTTGTTGAGCTATTTCAGGAACGTAAGCAGCGGGGAAAAAGCAACCGCATCTTGATCGAGTTTATTAGTAAGAAATCAGCTCGCATTTTCTATGATTTGATCAGCCAACACGTAGATGTTCCTGTCTATGAATTAACAGGTGACGATAGCCACTATTATCGCAATGAGCTGTTGAAGCTGTTAGGAAAAGACGAGAATGGTAACTTTCTCACACAAGAGGTAATTGTAGTAGCTACCCAAGTGATTGAAGCGGGTGTGGACATTGATATGGATATCGGCTTCAAAGATTTTTCATTGCTAGACAGCGAAGAACAATTTCTTGGGCGTATTAATCGCTCCTGTATTCGAGCGGATTGCCATGCCTTTTTCTTTGATATGGACAAGGCAAATATGATCTATCGCAGTGATTGGCGTACAGAATATGATCTCCATCATGCAGACTATCAACAAATGCTGTGTCATAAGAACTTTAGAGAGTTCTATCAGTTGAATATGAGGCGAATTCTGGAGTCTCGCCAGCGAGCGGATCAGAACAATTGGAATTACTTCCGCAATGACGTGCAGTGTCTGAACTTTCCAGCATTGCAACGACATATGGAGCTTATACCCGATAAGAACGTTTCTTTATTTCTTAACTATAATTTGGATACAGAAGAGGGTAAATTATGCGGTGAAAGCGTATGGAGAGACTATGTTCGTCTAGTTAGCGATCGACAGATGGATTACTCTGAGCGAATGGTCAGATTATCTATTGTAAGGCAGCAGATGAACTATTTTACTTACACGTATCGTGTTGTGAATGGAGAAACTCCGCGCATATATACGGAGCGAATCGGATCGCTGTATTATGTTCCGAATGGAGAGGAATATATGGATTGGAATGAGCAGACAAGGGCCATGAAGTTCAATCGGTTCGCTTATGAGCAGGATGAAAGGGGGCCTCTGCTTTGAAAATAACGGGAACGATGGTGAACTATTATGTTCACTGCCGAAGACAGTGTTGGCTGTTCGCAAATGGTGTAAAGTTGGAGGATGATAGCGAAGATGTGCGTATCGGCAAGATTATGCATGAGTTGCAAAGCGAAGGCAAACAAAATCGGGAAGTAGCAATTGAAGGCATTAAGGTAGACAAGCTTACGGATCGTTATGTGACAGAAATAAAGAAATCTGATGCGGATGTTGAGGCTACGAAATGGCAGACGCTTTATTATATGTATGTTCTGAAGCAAAAAGGGATGGAGCGCAAAGGAATGCTTCAGTTTATTGAACGTAATAAAGGAACGAGTAAGACGATTGAACTGGAGCTCGATGCGAATACGGAGGAAGAGCTAGTTATATTGCTGAAAGAGTTAGAGGCATATATTCATCAAGAACGGCCAGATAGGGCTGTTGAAGATAAGAAATGCAAACGTTGTGCTTATTACGCCTACTGTTTTCTTTAAAAATGGGAGGGAAATACATGTCTAGAACCAAGTCAGCTTCTTCAACGAGATATATTCGAACTCCAGGGACATTGGGAAGAGAAGATAACTCTTTAACCTTTCGCAATGAGAAAGGAATTATTCATTTGCCGATTCATGGAATTAAGGAGCTCTACTTGTTAAATGAAATCTCGCTGAATAGTAAGCTGTTCTCATTTTTATCAGCTGCGGGAATAACCGTTCACTTTTTTGATTATTATGGTCACTTTAGAGGAACCTTTTATCCGAAAGAAGCGAGGGTTAGCGGGAAAGTGAAGCTATTGCAGGCCAAGGCTTGTCTGGAACGAAGGATGCCAATTGCCAAAGCATTTGTTTTAGCGATTGCACTTAATATTCACGAAGTGCTCTATCATTATTACAAACATGGGAATAAGGAGATCAAGCCTTATTTGGATTGGTTAAAGCAAGATGTCCCTTGCCTGTTGGACAAAATTAATGATATTCCCCGTCTTCTTAGCGTGGAAGGTGAGATATGGCGACGGTTTTATGATACTTTCAAGACATTTTTACCTGAGGATTTTAAAATGAACAAGCGGGTTAAGCGACCGCCAGATAATCCTTTAAATGCCATGATTAGTTTTGGAAATATGATTTTGTACACGAAAACGATAACTCAAATCTATCATACTCATCTCGATCAGAGCATTAGCTTTTTACATGAACCAAGTGACCGACGCTTCTCTTTAAGTCTTGATTTATCAGAACCTTTTAAGCCGTTACTAGTATATCGAACGATTTTTGAACTTGTAAATAATCGCAGAATTCAAGTAGGAAAGCATTTTGAGAAAAAGTATAATTATTGCCTTCTTAATGATGCGGGGCGAGATGTTTTTATAACAGCGTTAGAGGAGCGGATGGAGCAAGTATTCGATCATGGAACATTAAAAAGAAAGATAAGCTATTTAACCGCTATTAAGTATGATGCGTATAAATTAAAAAAACACATTGTTGAAGAAACACCGTTTATGCCTTTTCTTCTTAAAGAACGGAGATGAGTGAGCATGGGAAAGAATTATAACTATGTTATTTTAGTTTATGATATCGGAGAAAAGCGTGTAGGACGCGTGTTTAAAATATGCAAAAAATATCTGGTACATTTTCAGAAATCAGTGTTTCGTGGAGCAATTACACCTGCGAATTTATTGAAATTGCGAGGTGAATTGAAGAAGGCAATTGATAAAGAATCTGATTTTGTAGCGATATTCAAAATGACTGGTGACTATGTGTTTGATGAAGAGATTATTGGGGTTAGATTGAACAACTCTGAGTCTTTACTACTCTAATTTTCCCAACCTCTTTCATACATAAAATTGTTCTATCCTTTGTGCAGCAAGGGAATAGGGCGATTATTCACACGTTGAAAGAATTACCCACTCCCGGTTGGGAAACAAATAGCGAAAACCGCGTGGCTGTAGTAAAATTGACTTTTCAAAGATTAGAAAACCCTGATTTGACTAGGGGTTTGACAGTAACATGAGATGTATTGAAATGCGGAATCCCCACGAGCTTTTGCCGAAGACCACGCAGTTTGACAGTAACATGAGATGTATTGAAATGTACGACACCTCCGATGGTTGTTTCGAAAAGTACCGGTTTGACAGTAACATGAGATGTATTGAAATAGAGCAAGCGTCTCTTTGTATTCCGTAACTTCCACAGTTTGACAGTAACATGAGATGTATTGAAATTAAGCAACAGCATACGTTTCTTTGATTTGAGCGCGTGTTTGACAGTAACATGAGATGTATTGAAATGAGGCTGAAATGGAGTCTTGCCAATATGAATCACCAGTTTGACAGTAACATGAGATGTATTGAAATACGCTTCTAATGTGTCATCTAACGTGGCCTCGCTCAGTTTGACAGTAACATGAGATGTATTGAAATAAGTTTTCTGACGACTCCTTCGTTTCCTCCATTAACGTTTGACAGTAACATGAGATGTATTGAAATTTTTGATCTATCCCATATGAGAAGACTAAGAAGGAAGTTTGACAGTAACATGAGATGTATTGAAATTGTTAAAACCTGTATCCAAAATCGATAACCGGACAAGTTTGACAGTAACATGAGATGTATTGAAATTTTACCCCTCCTCTCTAACGTGATTGAATAGCGCGAGTTTGACAGTAACATGAGATGTATTGAAATCCACCTCACGACAAAAAGGGGGCAGACATATAGTCCGTTTGACAGTAACATGAGATGTATTGAAATTACCGTCTTCACCCCCATCGTTTGCAAGCGGCGAGCGTTTGACAGTAACATGAGATGTATTGAAATACCTTCTTGCCGCCGCCAGCGGAATCCTCGACGAGGTTTGACAGTAACATGAGATGTATTGAAATTTGATTGCCACGCGGGAAACGCTCGACCCGTCTTGGGTTTGACAGTAACATGAGATGTATTGAAATACGTTATTGCACTTGATCCTTTGAGCAAGAATCTTCGTTTGACAGTAACATGAGATGTATTGAAATATGGTGTGGCCTCCAATATCACGCTGTCTGACACAGGTTTGACAGTAACATGAGATGTATTGAAATACCTCAATGGGACGTTCCACTAGACTCTCTAAGGTATGTTTGACAGTAACATGAGATGTATTGAAATAACAGCGATTGACCGACTACTTGGCGATCAATTTGTGTTGAACAGTAACATGAGATGTATTGAAATCGCCGGGGTGAAAGGCTGCCGTAGGGCCGGGCCCGCTTTTGACAGTAACATGAGATGTATTTAAATGGGTCAAAGCCTGTTGGATTGTCCATGTCTGCTAGTTTCTAACGTACCTATGAGAATTGAAACTTAAGGTGGCTATATGAGGATAGGTAATGTGGCGCAATTAGGAGTGGTTCTTGTAGAAAAGGGTATTGAGAATCAAGTATCTAATTAATTTCTCAATGCTTTAACCAATAACCTCGAAATAAGCGGAGAAAAAATGTTTCAAGTATACAAGCCGCCAAAAAACGAGAGGGAGCGAGATAATTCTTGCTCCTTTTCATGTTTATTTCATAATATCATTAAATTTACACGAGCTACACAACATGGTAAAATATAGGTATTAAATTGTAAAGAAGGAGGGATGATATTGGACGCAACGATCATTAAAACAATTGGTGAACTAATCCAAGATTCAAGGCGCTCATTAAATATGACGATCACTCAATTGTCAGAATTATCAGGTGTTCCTAGAGGTACAATTTCAAGAATCGAGAACTGCGAAGTAAAGCGTCCAGAGTTTTCAAGTGTGCATCCATTGGCAATGACATTGAATATTCCTTTTGAAACATTGGTTGATTATTATGCTGAAATTGAAAAAAGAGCTGAAACATTGCTAAGTATGTTTCAAACTACAGTACGACAATGCAAAGACATTGACCTTATTCGGAAAGTTGCAACAAAATACCTTGAATCTCCGAATGAAGACAGCTTAGATTTAACCGAAAAGCTGTATCAACAAATCAACTCCATAGAAGATAACTCCATTAAATTGTCATTGTATAACCTCATCATCGACTACTCACGCTCACACGGAATTATGCCCTATATTGCAAAAGGATTGTATCAACAGTACTTGATTGAACGTTACGACTTAAGCAGGCTGAAGGAAACCTATTACAACGGAAAATATATTCTTAATTATGCTGATTTCTTATCCCAACAAGAGCGGATCGAGCTATACTACAAATTAGGAATACAGGCGTATAATCTGAAATTGTATCACGAGAGTATCGAACACTGTAAGAAGGTACTGGCGTTACATAGTGCTGAAAGCCCCTATAAAGTAAACGCACTTTGGGTTCTTAGGGATGCGAATTTTGCTCTTGGCAAATATGAAGAATCAGAACTTTACTCGTTACAGTATAAGCAATTTAATTACCCGAACTCACAAGAGCATACTGTGTTTATGGAAGCTCTGTACAATGCCGTAAAAGGGAATACTGATAAAGCTATTAAAGAGCTTCGAGCATTCCTTGTGACATGCAGCGATACTTTTATCCTTGGTGCAACAAGGCATCTTTTACAATTGTATTTAAAACAAAAGAATTTTGACGAAGCTAAAGCTTTAATAGAAAGCAGCAGAATAAATTCATCTATCTTAGATAAAGAGAATCCATTAACTTATTATGGGTATGGGGAATATCAGCGAATTCTTGGGGAGTATTTTTCGGCTATAGGCGACATCGACAACAGTATTAACCATTTGATGGAAGGTTTAATGTGCTTTTCGAAGATCAAAGATGTTAACAAAGAGAAGGAATGTTTAAACACAATTATTCATATACATATAAAAAATAATATTCCTATGATGGGACAAACACTTGAAAATCTCAGAAATTACTTGATGGAGGATGAATGAGTATGAAAAATGTTATCAAAAAAATTTGTTTTCAAGCTTTTCTCTACACTTCCCTTGCAGTAACAGTAGTTGCGCTGTCAGGTGACACTGGGTCTATTATACCTTATTGATAGAATAGCACCCATAAATGTTCTGATACACCGATTACTTTGGGGATTAAAAGAACAGCTATTTTATATGGAGTCTCTACTAGCCTAGTAAACATACTTTTAACTTAACAACAGTAGCGGTACTCCCTGGCGATCAGGTAGCATATATCCGTGGTAATGTTGGGAGCATCATTTGATGCTTCTTTTCATTTTTCGACAAAGTGATACAGTGGTATTTTCTCACATTTCTTACTGGAACGTGCATTATACTCAGGAGAGAGATAGTGTACGTGAGGTGAGCGTTATAGATTCATTGGAGCATAAAATTAATGAGCTTAGGAAGAAGCTTACAGAGATTGTTCAGATTAAAGGTGGATTTGCAGACGAA
>Ga0102589_1002063_pt1 | contig 24404 bp, 39 predicted proteins | sample AraplaMF_Col_mLB_FD_76858 | JGI IMG/M metagenome (GOLD analysis project Ga0102589, IMG submission 76858) | Arabidopsis root microbial communities from the University of North Carolina, USA - plate scrape MF_Col_mLB | ecosystem: Host-associated > Plants > Roots > Endosphere | place: USA... | reverse complement strand
AAATATACAAACCTACGCTTCCGCAAAAGATTTTCCCTATTGCAATTGATCCAGCAGGAAATTTAATATGTTTTGACTATAAAAATGCCAAAAGTAACCCTGTTGTGGTATTTTGGGAACATGAGAATGCTGGCGAAAAAGAAATGTTAATGCGTCAAGAAGGGTTAACAGAAGCACAAGTAGAAGAACTGGCAAGAGAAAATGTATTTTACATTGCAGATACATTTACTGATTTTTTAAGTAAATTACACGATTAAAAAATATAATGATGAATGAAAAATAAAGTTTATGTGAAGTGGATAAAAAAATAATAGGATATTTGAACTATATACTCCATGATGGTGTTGTACCATCATGGAGTATTATGTGTAATGATAGAATAGAAAAAGAGGTACGAGCTTTGGCGAGATGACATTTTACTGGGGGCTGAATATAAATTATGGAATGTATATTAAACGAACTCGTACAAACTCGTAAGTTTTAACGTAATAGTTGTTACCACATATAAAAGGTGGAAGAGAAATTATGCTAAGGGATAAAATCAAAAATGATATATATTTTAACGAATTTATCGATTATGAGGAAAAGAGAATAGAAAAGTTTTTAATATTGGTTGAAAAGGTTATTGGGGAAAGAGGCAAAGGTGATAAAGGTGTAAGGAATGGATATATAGCGTTACAAGGATATCATTTTAATAAATTAAGGGCAATGTACTCTGCGGGTTGTTCTATTCAAACTATTCGTGATTTTTTACCTGAAGTAATAAATATAATGGAAAAAGCGTGGAATAAAGAAAGTGGATATATACGTATGTTATGGATGATATCTATAGCAGTAATGCTAAATGTTGAAGATAAAGAATTTAATAGACTAATAGCGATGGTCAGGAAAGAAGGATTAAATGATTATTTGATTAATTATTTTATTGCTTTTAGAAATGGTGAGCCATCAGATTTTTATGAGCAAAGTGAGTTTTATGTAAAAGATCCATATTTAAAATTAAAAGAAGTAATTGAGAGTAATAAAATTTCACAAGAGAATGCTATAAAAAATTTAGAGAAATATATAAAGGAATATTGGTATAAGGGACATTCAGAAGAAGCATGGTATGATGCACATGAAAATAAACATGACATTTATAGTGGTTACTGGAGTTTTGAAAGTGGAGCAATCGCTAAAATTTTAAAATTAGATGACTCAACCTTGAAAGATAGTTCATATTACCCTTATGATATGGTGCATTGCCAAGAAAAATAAATGTTAGAATCCACAGTGATAAAATTTTATACTGTGGATTTTTTAAATTTGTGTTTAAGTACCTACTAAGGATACGTGTGAAGGAAAGGACCTAGATAACGTTCCGCGAATTGATGAAATTGAAGTAGACTTTAATTACGTAACTAAATTCGATTCAGAAGAATTTGCAAGACAGTTAAAGGATCAAGAAAAAGGTATGAATGCATTAACCGTATATGAGTATCAGCAAAATCGGAAGCGATTTATTGATGAATGTAGAGCAATAGAAGGAAATGCAGCACAAAAAGCAGCAGGAGAAAGAGCATTAAGAGATAAATTGAATAAGGATTAACACTTAAAGAAGTGAATGAATGAAAACTCAAGCGGTCTTATATAATCCAGGTCAAGTCGCTGAGGAGATTCAGTATTTATGTTCTCAATGGAGGATTGAATAAATGTACTAGATGAACAAATTTGAAAAATATCTTCGAACGTGAATGAAGAGCAATTGAAAAATATCTATTTGAATGTCAAATTAACAAATTGAAGGAGGAAAAATTTTGCATACCTTAAAAATAATGAGTGAATTTAAACTGGAACAAAAAGTCCCTGAAAGTATAATTGAAAAATATTCTAATACACTTCCTGAATCATTAACTGGTATTTGGAAAGAGTATGGATTTGGAACGACCTTGAATGGATTTCTTAGGTTAATTAATCCTGAAGATTATTTTGAAATTGTGAAAGAAACATATATTAGACATCAAAATACAATACCATTATTTACAACAAGTATGGGGGATATCCTTTTGCTTGAGAAATATGGTGATAAATCATATATTATTCAATTAAATTATCGTAAAGGAAAATCAAAAGTCATTGCTTCTAAATTTGAGCTATTTTTAAGATTTCTTGAGGAAGAAGAATATTTAGAAGAAGACATAGAATGGAATCCTTATTTAGTAGCCATCCAAAATTACGGAATACCAGCTTATAATGAGTGTTTTGGTTATATTCCTATTCTTGGATTAGGAGGGACAGAAAAAGTAGAGAATCTGCAAAAAGTTAAATTGATTGAACATATTTATTTAATTACGCAGTTTATGGGGCCGATTGAATAAATGATTGTAGACCAAGAGATTATTTAATGGTAGTCACCTTTATTTTAAATAATACTTATTTCCCGTAGCAAAAGGCTTGGATAATACCCCATTCTTCATAAAAAATCAAGAGGTATTACTTAATGGAAGTGTACGTAGATACGGTGAACGAACTTCAGTGAAAGCGTAAAAGAAGCACTAAAGAGGAATCCTAATGTTCGAGTAAAAGATTTAACTGTAAATGTTATAAGAACAGGAATTAATAAGAATAAGCCTGGTGAAATTACGTTCAAGTGTTATCCACATTGTTCATATTTATTGAAGGAATTTGAAATGATATCGGAGGTTTCTAAATTTGGAAGATAAAATATTAAATGGAGAATACGTTATGAATAATGGCAAAAAGTTTGGAGAGGATTTTGGATATGGAGGAGATGAATACGATTCTTTTATAGTAGAATATGATCAAGACAATAATGAGCATATTTTTACTGGAATCATTTATGACTGTTATGAGAATGGTAATTTAGCAAATTACTATATGGTTAAGGATGGAATTAAAAATGGAGAAATGGTTAATTTTTATCCAAATGGACAAATTAAAGAAATTAAACATATAGAGAATAATACTTTAGAAGGTATACAAAAAGAATTTTATGAAAATGGTGTTATAAGATTAATGGAACATAGAGCTTTAGGGAGATTAGTGAGTTTTAAAAAATATGATGAAAAAGGAAAAATAGTAGAAGAAATGAAGGAAACAAACAAACAATGAAATCTACGATGTCAGATACCATAAATATTGGGGAAATTGGATTAGAACGCATACCAAAGTAGAAGAAAGATTACATGAAATGCAAAACGATCGATTTGCAATTAAAGATATTACTTATATAAATTCGGATCATGAGGGACTTCGAAAATATATAGTAATTTTAGCACTTAATAGCGACGGTATATTTGAAAATAATCCCCCTTTCATTGAGGATTTGCTCAAAGTAACCATCATGCTTAAAGAAGAACTAGATAATAAAAATTTTGTCATAGATTTAACCAATAAGACTGGAACATTATACACAACTTGGTTATCATCAAAAGAAATTAAAGAAGCAAATAATATCGAAGATCTTGTAAAAGAGAGATTTCCTGTGAATTAAATGTAAAATCCTTTTATGTTTGGTATTTGATGAGAACGCACAATATTTGAAAGTCTCAGTCCAAACCCATCAACTTAATATTTTTATAACAACCCATTCTAAAAATCACATGTATTTTTGTTTCGGGATGAATAAGGATAAATTTGGAATAAAGGTATACAAAGGGGGATTCTCTACAACCATAATACATGTTATCATATTATTAAAATCCCTGAAATTTCCTTTAAGAGCAAAAATGAGCTTATATTTGTTTATTTATTTTATGTTACAGTTCCATATGGTAGTCAATTAAAAAACTTTTAAATAGGAGTATACATAATGAAAGCAAAGAAACTCGTAATGTTAGCAATTCCAGTTATGTTATTAGTAGGTTGTGGGACAGATAAAGTAGACTCAAAAGCGAAGGATAAAGTAGAGTCTAAAGCAGAAACAAAAGAGAATTTATCGAAAGACATTTATCCAGTACGTATGACTAGCTTATCATCTGAGTTAATGGGAAAAATCACGAATATAGTAGAAGTAGCAATGAATAAAGAAAAGGATGAGAAAACTTTAAAGAAAGAAGTCCTAAAACAAGAATCTGAGTTACAAACAATCATTGCTAAGTTTGATAAGATTGAACCACCAAAAGAGTATGCAAAATCACATAAAGATTTACTAAAAGCAGTTGATTGTTATAGTAAAGCTTACTCAAAACAAGCTAAGTATTTTAAAGCAAATGAGAAGGATATAGACCCTGATAAGAAACAGGAAATCACAGAGTTAATCGAACGAGGTAATAAGTATTGGATATCAGGATTCCAACCTGTCCAAGACGAAACATCTAGAGTAGGCGCTGTGAATGCAAATAAATCTGTAAAGGATAAGCAGAGTGCATTGGGGGATACAGACTCTGACACGATAAAAAGAACAGATGATGCCCCTAAGTCAAACGATGTATCTAATTTAGAAGAAGTTACGAAGTATAAGCAAGACATTATAGACAGTTCGAATGCAATTGCAGATACAATGCACTTAATTGAAGGAATAGCAGGTTCAGACATCAAGGCTTATGTACAGAAGAAAAGTGAAATCCAACTAAGTGTAGGTGGAGCAAAAGCAAATGCTAAGAAACTAAAGGAATTAAAAGCACCTTCAGGATTTGAGGGAGAACAAAACGAGATAAAACAATCCATGCAATATTATGAAGATGCTTTCCAACTTCTATTTGATGCAATAGAGCAAGAAGATCAAGCTAAACTTCATGAGTCAATGGGTAAGACACGTATAGGTGCAAAGATATTTGATGAAGCAACAAAGGGTATTGCAGATAAATCAAAATAATAAAGGGAATATGTAAATGAAACGTAAATTGTTATCTTTAGTTGTTCCAATCATGTCATTGTCAGGAATAGCTTGTTCTAGCAAAGACGTTGCAGAAGAAAAGAAGACTGATAGTTTGCAAGTAGCTGTAGATTATCAACTCAAGCCCCCACTGAGATGAAACATTTCAGTGGGGGCTTGAGTTAGAACGATAGGTCTTTTCGTCTATCGCTAGGAAGTTTGACGCTCTAGCATTCATGCCACCTTATGGTAATGCCCCAAGTATGTTTTTTGTTGGTACTAGAAACGAACAATCGTTTCCCCACTTGCACTATCCTTTCGAAAAACGGTAGTCCTGTTGTGATAATATCAAGTGATAAACCCGATTTAAATGGGATTCCTCCTCAACCAAGACTTTGGGGAAGAATAGTGAAATTTATTATACTGATCCAAGTAGTGGTAAAGTGACTCACATATGGAACTATAATCCGATTCTACCTGGTGGAGGTCAGGTTATGCCTGTACCCTCAAAGCCATACCCAGGGTTAGAGTGGATTCATCATCCTGAGAAAAGCGCAGGAGTTTGGGGAAATGACCAAAAATATGCTGAACGATTAGAAAAGTAAGGGTGATTATTTTGGTAATGAAGGATGCTATGAGCAAATATTTTAATTTAAGAAAAGAATATTTTGATAAAGGGTTAGATTTTTTATTTAAAACGCCATACAGCGAAGAAGTGGCTTCATTTATATATAAGGGTGAAATGGATGATGAAAAAGAAATTTCATGGAAACCTATTGAAAAAAATAATAAGAATGATTTAACGATGATTGAGGAAAGGTTTGAAATTAAACTGCACACTTCAATTGATGATTATTTTAATTCTTATTGGTTTGCTGATTTAGATGGATTTATTGGTAATCATTATATTAGGCTAGAACCTGTATTACCAAATATTGAATTGGATTCCTTCGAAAGTAATTTAGAAGGGTATAAAAACAATCATAATAAGGTTGATAAGACTCCGATAGGTGTAGAGGGGAACGGTTTGATAGTTGTGTTACATAATGTAAGTGGTAAGGTTGAATTGGAGAATTTTGAACGAGGTTCGTTTAAAGCGATTTCGGATAGTCTAGATGAGTTGATTTCTAATTTAAAGTTACAAAAATAATATACTAAGAACATTTATATGAAAAAATGTCTGATATGAAGTGTAGCCTAAGTGTTAGATACAATTGGACTGCAGTTTTTTATAGAAAGATGTAATAAAAGATCAGGCTAAGACCTACAAAATTTATGCTATTTAAAAAACATATGAACTTAAAGTGCTTGATTGTCTACGAAGGCAACAAGTGCTTTTTTTATTAGTGCATGCAATGCTATAAAATTATTTTATATGAATTCAAGTTAACAAAATTTGCTAATATTATATAATTGAAAATATATTAGCAAAAGACATGGACAATACCCCATTCTTCATAAAAGATCAAGAAACATTACTTAATGGAAGTACACGTAAATAGGGTGGAACGAACTTCGGGAGAAAGAGTAAACAATAAAGGAGATATGTAATGAAAATAAATGATGCCGATTTTGGCGAACTTGAGTTTAATAATTATGATTGGATTGGATATAAAAACATTGATTTTTTTGGGAACGAAGTTAAGGTGACGTTAATAGTTAGGGGAGAAGATGATGGTCATTTTGAGAAAGAACAATATACGGCATATAACTTTTTAATAGAAAGATGGCTACAATTACAACAAAGTATTTTAGAGTCTATATTAGATTATTATAAACAAAAAAGAGATGAACTTGGTTACGATGTTGAGCCTAACGAAAGTTATCCTTTAATAGAAACAGCTACTCAAGTTCTTGAAAAAATAACCTTAGTTGGAATTTTTATTCCGGATAATGATCTTATCGATTTTCTTGATATTGGACTTACATTTGACTGTACGTGGGATATGGAAAATGGATTAGGTCTTTGTCTTATGAAAGGTGAAGTAACAGAGGTAGGTTATCAGGATGTTGTATTTTAAATTTTGAAGCCTATTTTTATAGAGACAATAATATTGTTTAATTATTCATTCGTAATATATGAGCTGCAGCTTTAAAAGAAAAATCACCAAAAGAAGTAACAGTTAAGGTTGATGTAATATACTTTGGGAATGATATGAGTCTATACAAATTTATAGTTACTTACAATATAGATGGTAAGCCAGGTAATGCAAAATTAAAAATTTTATAAAAGGAGGGAAATGTAGTATGAAAGAGTTTGAAGATAGATTTAGTGAATTGCAAGCTGATATGGTATCCATATGTATGGAATATGTTGAAGATAGAGCGGATAAAGTATATATTTACGCTTCATGTGAAGTTACCAACATAGGAGCTAGTAATATTAATACAAAATAACTAGGAGGATTCAAATGATAGAACTGAATTTTTAACTATAGGCAAAAAGTATGTATTAAATGACGATCCTATTACTAATAATGATGAGAAGAAAGTTTAATAAATAGTTTGTAGGTTTATGTATAAAAGAATGTGTGAATAGAAAGGTAGTAAAATTATGAAAGAGAAAGTATCCATATGGGTTGGAAATTTTGAGAGTAAGGATGAATTTTTGAATTATACAAATAATGAATATACAGAAGATGGAGATAGTATATCTTCTAATTTCGAAAAGGACTTTAATTTGATTTATTATGATCGTGATTTAGTTGAAAAGGAATGGGTTAGTCAATCAAAAAATAATATAAAGGATTTATTGAAAGGTTTTTCTTACGTTGATCAATTTATTCAACGATTTAAGTATACAAACTGTGAAAAGAAATTTAACGCAGCCATTTTAATTTACAATATGGAATACAATGCTAAGCAAAGAAAGGTTAAATATAAAAGTAACGAATTAGAATTTGTTGGAATTTATCAATATAGTATACCTATTGATGATAGATGGTAAATTTAAAGTTGGCTATAATTATGAGTATCTTCCAGAGGTAAATTCGTATGAATGACAATATGGGAATATACAATTTAACCTCATACCTAAATCTAATTTCAAAAAGAAATATTTGGACATTCATGAAGGGAAGAAAGTTTGAGTACAGTGGATTGTACTAGTACTGGATTGAGCATATTAAAACTTATAGTAGATTAATACAAATTCATATTAGTTTAATAATCAATGTAAAAAGATGATGTAATACATATACTATTAGAATGAAAGCATTAGGAGAGGCAATTTATGATAATAATGAATAATTACTCCAAGGTAGGAACATATATCATGTTAGAAAGTAGCGGATATTCAATAGTCGAAAAGAACAAGGTAGAGTTGGTTAGACAAGGTGTTGGAGGATTTAGTGAAGATGGGCAGGTAGTTGGTATATATATTAAAAATAACAAATTATATTTTTTCTATAATGGACTTTCATTTGAAACATCGATAGGCAATTTCATTTGTGTAAATAGGTATATTTCCAAATATGAAAGATGTTTTAGTGTAACAATAGCAGGCCGAAATATCTGCCATATAGTTTACGAGCCTTTTATTGATCCGGGAATGATCTATTATGATGCAGATCCTGAAGAGTTTGATGTGTTACTATACTTAAGTAAATTATTGAAGAACGAGGATTCTATTAAGAGATTTTTGTACGGAATGGAAATGCTAAAAGAGCAGCATAAAGAATAGTGTTTTGGGTGTGGATACAATGAACTTTAAAATGTAGTACCATTACGAGTTAATTTGAATAACGCTATAAGAAAATTATCGGCATTTTTACGGAGAAAAAAAGAAGTTGAGATAAGGGGATTAATATGCAAAATATTCAACTAGCTAAAGGAATTCGTACAGCCATTAAGCAAAATAATGTTAAAGGTGTAGTTGAGTTAATTGGTTCAGATACTGAGCTCTTGAATATGTCGATGAGACCGTTTGGAACTTTTCTTCATGTTGCAGCCACACATGGAAAGCTTGAAATAGTCAAGCGACTTATAGAATTAGGTGCTGATATAAATAAGCGCGGTGATGTATATGGTGGTGGGGCACTTAACCAAGCGGCTTCAAAAGGACAGTTTGAAATTGTTAGGTATCTATTGACTTGTGGAGCTGAAATGGATACGAGTGAACCGGAAAGGAATCCTTTGTTTGGTGCTATTCAGGGTGGATATATAGATATTGTAAAACTTCTGATTGAAAATGGAATTGACATTCACGTTAAGTACACGGGAGAATATATGAAAAATATGAATGCGTTAGCATTTGCACATGAACAAGGGCAAATAGAAATAGCGAATTTATTGGATGCTACTAAAAGAGGGGCATATAAAGATACTGGGGAAAATGAAAAAACTGAGATTTTAGATTATATAACAGAACAATTCGGCCCCATTGAGGATACTATCAGTGAAATCATACCCGGTAGTAAGGTATCAATTGATATTCAAATTATATTGCCATCAAAAAAACATGATTTTATAACTCTTGTGACTACTGGGATGAGTGATTTTGCAATGGATGATTCGGAAGACAGTAAGGGATTTAAGTATGCTGAATTAGTATTAAAGTTGCCTGCAAATTGGCCAATAAACAAAACAGAATTGACGAACAAAGATAATTATTGGCCTTTGAAGTGGGTGAGAATGGCTGCTCACATACCTCATAAATATGATGGTTGGTTAGAGGAAGGGGTCATTCTTCCAAATGGAGAACCTCCAATGCCATTTGCTTCTAATACAGAATTATCATGTATTTTAATCGGTAGATCTAAAGAGGTAAGAAGTTTTGTAGATTCAGAAAATAGAATGATTAATTTTTATACTTTAATACCTATTTATACAGAAGAAAGAATCAAAGCTTTACAAAAAGGACATGAATATTTAATAGGAAAATTTGATGAATGTGGTGTTTCAGATGTACTTGATATTAAAAGAGAAAACATTGGATTAAAAGAACAAGACTAGAGGTATTACATTTACTTGTTATAATATGTTTGATACGTAAGAATATTATGCCAGTATCCATTGACCATGGATGCTGGTTTTTTAACAGATATAAAAAATTGTAAGATTGAGTATAAGTTTTTGAATGAAATTGCTTTAAAACTGGGGTATGCTGTAAATATTACTGGTAAAATTATATCATTTAGATAAATGGATACGTGTGATAGTTGTAGCAAAGTAATAGCTGAATTTGCTAATAAATATAAGAATATTGAATTGGAAGTTATTCGCAATAACGATGAAAGACTTAAACTATAAAAGAGGAGTGATATCATGGAAGACTGGGAATATAATGAAATATTTGAGGTGATTAACGAAGACTATAATGATTATTTAAAATTAAATAGGGGACATGATTATGCAATAGCGAGAACTGTTAATGAATATATAAATGTTGGAAAGGTAGAAGACTTTATTGTTGATACTGCTGTAGGTGAAATATTGTTATCCAAAAATGAGGTCTTTATTGGATATGTTGAAGGGATAACAAAGAGATTAAGTATGTTTAAAGATTTAGATGTTACAAACGAACTGACACATGAAGAAATAGTAGACTTGACTAATAGGGTAGAGAAAGTACTAGATGGTCTTAGTAAGGTTGAGATAGATTATAACCTTTATTTCGAGTAGTTATTTGCGAAATTGAACAAGAATATTTTTAAATTATGAATTAATGATGTGCTTTTTATGGATATTTACTTTGGACAACATGAAAGATGATATGCTGAAATTCAGAGCCCATGAAGGTAGTACCATCATGGAGTACAATGTACGATGATAGAATAGAAAACAAAGTACGAGCTTAGGCAAAATGAAATTTTACATAGTGGTGAATATAAACACATGGAATGGGCATGAAACCAATAAACCCATAAGTTTTTACGTAGTAGTTGTCAATACATATAAAAGGTGCCATAGTACTCTAAAACTTACAAAATTAATGCTATTTAAAAGAGATGAACTTTGAGTACTTGATTCTCAGCTAAAGACAACAAGTGCTTTTTATTTTAAGATTACAACATAGGGTACGAGTAATGTACCTAAAGGCTATTATCAATCAAGATGCAAATGGAAAATGGCATCGACCTGGTGGGGAATACGCCTGGGAAAGGCTCCAATACGGGGAGAGAAGTAAATGGAAATAATAAGAAATTCAATTTCATCGAAAATCCGTACAAAACGTGATGGTGAAATAGAATTTATGGCAAGTGATAATAAATGGTATCCTCTAGATCAAGCAGATATGACTCATTTAACTGATGTAGTTTTATGGTGGAATAGTACATACAGGTAGACATTATGGAGCGAAGTCCCCAGCGGTTAGAGAATGGATGTTAGACTCCAATAATTATGTATTAGATCATGATAGTTTAAATCGATTCGCAGGTACAAAGTTAAATGAAAACTACTTGCCAACAAATAAATAATTATTGGGAGGATTTATATTGGAACTCAACGATCAAGTGTATGACCGAATTGTGAGATTATGTAACAAAGGAGATGCTTTTGTTGAAAAAGGAAAAGATGATAAAGCAATTGAGAGCTATATAGCTGCTCTGGATTTGGTTCCGTTACCGAAGACCGATTGGGAAACAAGTACATGGATTTATACAGCATTAGGAGATACTTATTTTTTAAATTGTGAGTATGAGAAAGCAAAAAGTAATTTATATAATGCACGAAACTGTCCGGATGGTATTTCAAATCCATTTATTTTACTGAGGCTTGGAGAGAGTTTATTCGAGTGTGGGGAGCTTGATAAAGCTAAGGAGTATCTGTTAAGAGCTTACATTTTAGAAGGCTATAAACTCTTTTTTAATGAGGATGATAAGTATTTTGAATTGATTAAGGATATGATTTGAGGAGGATAAATATGGCCATTTTACAATCACCTATAAAAGAAGGATTCGAAAGTCTTTTGGAAAAAAGCAATGAACAATTTAATAATGGTAACTATAATCATTCTATTGTGTTATTAGAAGAGGCATGGGATATAATACCTGACCCTAAAGGTATTTATTGTGAAGAGAGTTACCATTTAGTTAAGGATATTATCTCCACTTGTTTTATGCTAAATGATTTAAAAAAAGCAAAAGAGTGGGCAGATAAAATATTTTTAACTGGATTTGCACGTATAGATTCCGGTGATAAGGAATTTATTGCAGGAAAAGTTTCTTTTGAATTAGGTGATTTAGAAACCGCAAAAGAATTTTTTAGTATTGCCAATAAAAAATCAGAAGGTAGATGTTTTGGGAATCCGAAGAATACTAAGTATCTTAAATTATTAAAAAGTTAAATGTTTAGCTGCGTAAAAGGGCAAGATTATGCAGGACATTTGGCAGGTGATAGATTTGAAGGTTCACCTGAAATTGAAAGTTTAGTTTCGCAATTAACTGATGTGAATTTGAAGAAATATAAATAAGTTGAAAATAAATGAGCTGCAGCTTTAAAAGAAAAACCACCAAAAGAAGTAACAGTTAAGATGGATATTATATACTTTGGAAATGATAAGAATCCAGACAAATTTATAGTTACTTACACTATAAAAAAGGTAAGCCAGGTAATGCAAAATTTAAAATTTTATAAAAGGAGTGTAATGTAGTATGAAAGAGTTTGAAGATAAATTTAGTGAATTGCAAGCTGATATGATATCCATATGTATGGAATATGTTGAAGATAGAGCTGATAAAGTATATGTGTACGCTTCATGTGAAGAAGATATGATTTCTAGTAGTTTCTTTTATTTCATTAACAATAAGTATGTAGAGTGTCACAAGGTTAATGATGCATTGGAAAATGGAGAAAAAAGATATGATGTATCTCCAGAACAAATGTTTCAGGTTCTACAAATTATAAGTGAAGATATCGAAGGAATTGAAATGTTATGCAAAGTATACGAAAAAGATATGCCAACTGAGATGAAATTAATATACGATGCTAAGAGTGGTAAGTTTAAAGCTGAATATGAGTATGATTTAATCCATACAAATGATGATATAAAAACGGCGGATGATTTTGCTGATGAGTGGTTTGAGGAAGTGAAAAATAATAACCTTTAAAAAATCAAAATTAATAGATATATTTAAATTGAATTAATAACTCATGAAAGTTTGAGCATTCATTTGTAGAATAGCGATAATACCAAATTCCAGATAAAGTGCAATTGGTATCAACCACTTAGATGAAAATAAATTATGGGGAGATGGTATTAGATGAGTCATATAGAATGGGATAACCCAGATAAACTTGTTAGTCGGCATTATGTGCTAGAGGTAGCCCGAAAAATGGGCGTTCATTTTCCACAAGATTATATTGAATGTGTACTTGAAAATAATGGTGCAAGTGCAGAACCCGAAGCTTTTGATGTAAACGAAGTAGAGCGGGTATTTGGCTCGTTACTTTCTTATGATGAAAAACGCATAGAGAATATATTAAAGATTTATGAAAATTATAAAGGAACAATTCCTAATCAGGTTATTCCTTTTGCAATTGATCCTTCAGGAAATTTGATCTGTTTTGATTATAAAAATCATGAAGAAAATCCAATTGTCATCTATTGGGAGCATGAAGGCGCATGGGAGAAAAAAGTGTTAATAAAAAGTGAAGGGATTACAACAGAAGAAGCAGAGAAAGTTGCAAGGGAAAATGTATTTTTTGTTGCTAATACGTTCACAGAGTTCTTAAGTAAATTACATGATTAATAGAAAGTTAAAATGAAAGGGTTATTTCATAATTAATTAGAGGAATGGGGAAAAATGAATCAAAAAAACCTATTAAATTATTAAAAAACTGGTGCCTGTATTGTTTCAAAAAATATAATTAATAAAACAGGAAAATTGAAACGGATATTGAGAGAAAATTTAATAGAAGCAGCAGATGATGGTTGGAAATTATTTTCGAAAATTGATGATGATTATATTAATAATTCTGAAAATTTAGCGTTGTGTGATTTTAATGCCGTAGCAAATATTGAACTGGCCATTCTGGGAATATACGAGCTACCAATAGGTAGTGATTTACAATTAGTTTCTGAAAATGGAAAAATAAGATTTATTAATAATTTAACTGGTGAATAATTGAAATATTTAAAAAGAATTTAAGAAGCTGATTACACTATATCTAAAACAGTGTGCCTAATTTATTACTATTAGAACATAGAAAAATTGGAAAGGAGGATTAATATGGAAAGTCCAGGAGTTGTTTCTCTTTGGTTTGGAAATTGTACTAGCAAAATGGTGTTAAGAAAGTATGTAGAAATAAAATATGATAATGAGGGGAACAGAATTCCTTCGTGTTTTATGACTGATTTTCAAATAGATTTCATTGAGTATAACCAAGACTTATTAGAATGTACATATAATGAACATGTTACATCGTCTTTGTCTGAATTACTACAGAATGCTTCGTATTCTGAATTAATTATAAGTGAACTTATAGACTTTTATGGTGAAAATTTAGAAGAACAATACAATACTGTCATTAGGTTATATGATTTTGAGTATGAAGAACTTGTTGAAGAAGCAAAACTGGATAGTAGGAACTTTAAGTATATAGGGTCGGTAATTTATGAAGATTAGAAATTTAATGTAATGACCACGTATATATATTACACCGGATTAAATGTATTAAAGTATTTTTTGAAGTAAAGAAAAGCCTTTCTTTTCAAAAGACAAAAGGTGCTTTTTTACATAGGTAATTTTGGAGGTAGATAGGAATGGCTTATGTAACAGGTGAAAAAGGTATCTTTATACAAAAATTAATGGATAAGAGTAATGAAGAGTTTGATAAAGGGAATTTAGAAGAGTCTGTTTTTTTATTGGAGCAAGCATGGGGAGAGCTTCCAAATGATAAAATAACTTATGATGAAAGTTTTTTAATAATATGGGGTATTTTAGATATCTCGATTTTATTAAGTGATGTTGAACGGATGAAAAAATGGGTTGATAAAATATTTGTCGCAGATCCTGAAAGAGGAGATACAGGCGAACGAGAATTTTGGGCTGGCAAGGTGGCTTATGAAGTAGGAGATTTCTCTAAAGCTAGAGGGTATTTAGAGATAGCTAATAAGAAATCTAGAGGTAGATGTTTTAGTATAGAGGATGGAGAGTATTTGATTTTTTTAAAGAGTTAATGAAATAATCTCCAATCGACTAAATTGAAGGATTTTAAAATGATATCGGGAGTTTCTAAGTTAGGAAGATGAAATATTAAAGGAGGTTTCACAGATCTTATAAACAATTTATTTATACCCTCGGCATAGTAGTCCTGCAAATACATATTCGGATATAAATTACTTTATTTTGATTGTATATACAGAATCTTCATATGAGGTAAAGAAAAAATAACAATATCTATTATTAATATTCTTGGCTTAGTTTGTTAGTAAACAACCAGATACAAAAGAATACATATAAAGTATAAATAGGGATGTAGTAAAAATGACAATGATACAATTTAATTCTTATCATCAAAAAGTAGAGATAAAGAGAAATTTAGAACTTATTAACTTAGAACATAAAAAAATTAGAGAGTATGTAAATTTTGATGTATGTTCTTTTGAGCAATTAGATGAATTTCAAGTAGGATACAGTATTGACACCGATGGAAACTCCCTTGTAACCGATGAGGAAGATACTTGGGACGCAAATTGGATTGTTATTGCATATGAAACTATGTGTGGAGATCCAATTATTATTGATTTAAGTGAGGAAAGATACCCTATATCTTCCATCATGCACGGAATGGACAGTTGGAGTGGTGGCGATTTTCTTGCAGATTCGATGGACTCATTTATTAATTTTATGAAAGATATAGGTGATTTTCTTACTGAGAAACAAGTGTTAGAAGGTAAAAGAATGATACAAACTAAAGAATTGGAAATATTGCTAAATGAGTTTTTGGAAAGAAATAAATTTACTGATTTTGAAATATGGCACTCTTTATTAAGTCCATTATTTGATATTGCAGAAGAATATGAGCAAACAATGGAGATAAAAGTAAAAAAGATGAAGGAAGAAGGAAAGAAAATAACGGAGATTGCTCACATGCTTAATATAAAACCTAAAGAAGTGTATGAGTATATTAAAAAAGTTTAATAGAAACTCTTCACTTTTAAGAGAATAATCAAGCACGATGAATGGAGTAATACAGGCAGAAAATGCTCGAATTTTTATAAAGCCGAAACAAAAAATCTGCTGAAGAAGAATCCATTTTGATCAATCTTTTTTTCAAAATGGATTCTTTTTATTTATTGTAAAACCTAGGATTAAGAGTTGTTTTTGATTAGACTTTAGGGCATTGGGTTTCGAGGCAGCTCTGCATGAGCAAAGATACTTACAAAAAATCAATGAAATTCAAATGAATATCCATAAGTGAATACAGTATGGAGAATGGGACTGAAGGACGAAGGACGCGGAAGGTGGATACAGGGATGAAGTATGGTGAAAATACTAAGTTAGTTGAGGAAGTTATCGAGTATATACAAAAAAGAAGCTTATTTGATAGGAATGATATAAAGTTACATGAATTATTACATGACATTGAAATGATTCATGATTTTGATAAAGCACAGGAATTGGCTTGGTCTCAAGATTTGGATGTTACCCAAATCGTTTGGGATGATATGAAATCGGATGAAAGTGCAAAATTATTAGAAGGAACTTATAACCCTAATATGGAATCAAAAAAAGAGATGTTATATGAAGTTTTTTCTGATAACTATAATTATTATCAGGCGTTTATTTCTATTGATCATATAAATATTCTTGAAGAAGTAGAAAGAGATCTTGAGATGTGTGCACTAAATCGTTTAGTAAATGGAAAAGTGGATAATTTTTATGAAAAGGTATTTAAGGTGTATAAAATGGGAGGATGGCCTTGTGGATGGAAAGGTGAGTACATGAAAGGGAAAATGATTGTCTACTTACCAAATTAAAAATGAAGGCTTACATACCGACATACTTTATGAATTTCATGAACTCTATTGCGAAACGATTATAGAGAGAGGACAGGCGATACGTTTAAATATCTTGATAGTTTAGGAGGGATTATTAAATGATTAATTTATTTAATATTCCAGATTTGATAGAAAAGTCAGCAGCGAGTGATATTGAAATTCAAGCAGTAGAAAATCGCATGAATGTTATATTACCTAATGTATATAAGGAATTATTCAGATGTACAAATGGCTTTTCAATAGGTGGTGGGTTACTTATTTATGGTACGGAGCATATTGCAGAAAGGAACGAGGTTTGGGAAGTAGATGAGTATGCGAGGGGGTATGTCTCAATTGGTGATGACGGTGGGGGTAATGTATTTTTAATGGCTCAACATGCAGAGGAAAAAGAGGTGGTAGTAATTGATTCTGGGGACATGAATCCAAGCCATGCTACTGTAATTACCACTGATTTTAAAAAATGGGTAAATAGTGGTTGTGTAAGTGAAATAGAACAGAAAACGATACATAAGTCGTCTGATATTTGTAATATAGTGTTAGTGAAAACTCCTAGTGAAGGTTTGAAAGATGTAATAAGAATAAAGAACGTATTAGGGCTTGAGATTTCCGCAATTGATTTGCTAAAGGGTTCAAAAAATCTGCCTTATATATTAGTAGAGAGATTTCCATACGGGAAGGCGAAAAAACTCATTGAAAAATTAGCAATTGATAGTACTATACTGAGTATAGAAACTACTGGAAAAAACAGTTAATATCAGAGGGTAACTTTCATACGAATAGAGAAATCGATATGGATCCAAGGGAGTAAATAGGGAGAGTTAAAAATGATTATAAATGATGCAGTTTTTGGTGAGATTGAGTATACATATGGATGGGTTAAGGACATTAACGTTGAATTTTGTGGAAAAGAAGTTGAAATAGCATTGATAGTAAAAGGTGAAGAAGACGGTAAGTTTGATGAAGGACAATATACTGCTTATAATTCATTATTGCAAAATTGGGAACAATTGCAGCAAGTTTTTTTACAAGCAATTTTAGACTATTACAAGCAAGAGCGTCAACAATTAGGGTATGATATTGGATTTAATGAAAATTATCCGTATATCGAAACTATTGACCAATTACTTAGGAGAATCACTTTAGTTGGAATTGTAGTCCCAAATGGAGATATTCATGAAGAGCGAGATATTGGGATAACTTTCGATTGTACGTGGGATACAGAGAATGGACTAGGAATACGTCTACTAAATGAAAAAGTAGCTGAAGTGGGGTATCAAGACGTTGCCATTTGAATTTTAATCTAAGGAGTGAAAAAGTAGTATGAAAGAATTTGAGGAAAAGTTTAGTGAATTGCAAGCTGATATGATATCTATATGCATGGAATATGTTGAAGATAGAGCGGATAAAGTGTACGTTTATGCTTCGCGTGAGGAAGGAATTATTTCGGGAAGTTTCTTTTATTGCATTAACAATAAGTATGTAGAACGTCATAAAGTAAATGATGCATTGGAAGATGAAGGCGGCAGATATGATGTGTCTATCAAAAGACAGTCTATGGCATTGCGCATTATATGTGAAGATATTGAGAAAATTGAAGAATTATGCAGAGGGTATGAGCGTGACATGCCAACTGAGATGAAATTGATATATGATGTTCAAAGTGGCAAGTTTAAAGCTCAATATAAGTATGATTTAGTATATACGAATGATGAAGTTAAAACAGCTAGCCATATTGCTGATGAGTGGTTTGATGAAGTGAAAAATAATAACCTTTAAAAGGGGTACAGTAATAGTTATATTTTAGTTAAATAGATAATGAGTGGGAGGAGAAAATGGAGAAATCAGTATTAGAAAAAATAGAATTAATTAAGGATATTTTAGGTAATAATCCATTTTGTTTGCTTATTGGTGAAATTATAGAGGTAGAAAAAATTTTTGATGAAAAATTAGAAGAAGGCCCATTGAAAGATTATAATTTTATTATAAAAAAATATGAAAGGTTGAACGGTGGAGTAATTACTATATATGGTCATCTAAAACGCGAAAGTATTCAATTTTATACGGAGGACATGCCAGGTGGTGCTGATAAGTGGATTTGTATAGGGAAAATTGAAAGGTATCCATTGTTTATTAATAAGATGAATGGAGAAGTTTCTTGTTTGTATGGAGATTTAAGTAATCAAAATTTTATTATTGAATCATATGGTGATTTTAATAATTTCTTACAACATTTTTATGTAGGAAAAAAATATTGTGAATTAGGTAATAAGTTTGTTCAATTTAGAGGGATTAGCGAAACTGTTGGTAGTAAAGAGGATGATTGGTATCAGTTATTAGAAAGTAATAATTTATTATAATAGATTAATTGAACGTATTATGAACACAATGATGTGGAAATATGTGGAAAATTATAATAATGATGTTGTAAAAAGGAGGAGAAGTAAATGGATTTTAATGAGAAAATCTCCATTTTATATAAAATGCGTTTTCTAGAGAATGAAGGGGATGATATTGAAGTTTTTGAGAGTATTCTCAATGAATTAGCGAATGAAGGGACAAATGATATAATTTCTGATCTTTGTATAATTTTTGAGGATGATATTGCTGAGCCATCAGCGGGTGACTACCTTATTGAAACGATTTTTTATATTGCTGAACATTCCGGGGTAGAGGAAGGGCTATACAAATTAGCTATTAGTATTCCTAAAATGTTACCTCATGCAGAATTCTGGGCGGAAAGAATTCATCGGACACTTTTACATTCAAAAGGTTTAGTCGTATCGTATATGAATGTTTTAGAAAATATAAATAGTTCAACAAAGCAAATAATTAAAGGGATTCTTCTTGAGATAAGAGAGGACGACCCAGATTTATATTTAGAACAAGTAAATTCAATCTTAGGGAAATTGTGATAAGGAGATATTATGGAAAAGATAAGTGATTTTATATGTTTCGAAAAGTCGTCACAAGAGATTGTTGAAAAGTATACAGGTAAAGTTCCTGAACAAATAATAGCTTTATGGAAACAATATGGATTTGGAAGTATGTTAAACGGATATTTAAGGTTGATAAATCCAGAAGAATACTTAGATATATTAAAGGAAAGTTATATCCGTTATGAAGAGGCTATCCCGGTTTTTACAACAGGTATGGGAGATATTCTTGTGTGGGAAAATAACTATTTATTATTACTTAAGTATCGAAAAGGTACGGTAGATGTAGCAGGTGGAAAATTTAAGTTTTTCTTTAAAAATACGAAAGATGACTATTTTTTAGAGAAAGTATTGGATTGGATGCCTTACAAACAGGCAATACACAGGTACGGAAGCCTTGAAATTGATGAATGTTTTGGGTACACACCGTTACTTCCATTAGGTGGATCAGAAAAAGTAGAAAACTTACAAAAGGTTAAACTTATCGAGCATGTTTATTTCATTACTCAATTTATAGGTCCAATAGAATAATGAACGAAGAAACTGGAGGCAAGATAAAGAGGCTTTCAGATTTATTATTTTGACAAAAGGATATTACTGTAAGGGAGTAAAGTAAATGAATGTAGAGAACGTGGAAAGTATTTATCAAAAAGTAGTTATGCAGTTAAACAGTATTATTCCAGAACCGTGGGAAAAAGTAATGGTATATTCAGAAGTTGATGAATATAGTGATTCGACGGTATTTTTCTACTATCCAAAAAATAAGCAGGAACCATGGACTAATGTAACATTTGAGTTATACTCTACTGGTAAGTTTGATGTTGAATTTGATTATACTTTATTAGAGGAAGAAAATAATTATAATCATTATGAGAGATTACTTATATGGAAGTATAAAAAGTTAAGAGTTTCTCCTGATGAAAAGAGAGAAAGTGATGTGAAACTAATTAGAGAATATATTCATACACAAAAATGATCTTTACTAGGGTTATAGATATAAGGTGTTTGAAAATAGATATCCTATGATAGCTGTCCTATCATAGGGTAGGTGTCTCATTTTTTACTGTATCGAATATCTCATCTCATACGTTTTTATACTTATTATCTATGGTTACACACAACTCATCGTTTACTCTTGCCAACAACCTATTTTCCTCAATGATTCTCACCGAATCATCTTTCATGTATAAATTAAATCGAGCACGTAATTCCTAGTTTGTTTCAGGAAATACGCTTCATTTCATAACAAGTCATTGGCAAATCCCAATAATCAAAATTTGGAAAATTAAACAAAATGTTAAAGTATGTAATTATTTGTTTTATAATGGAATTGTAGTTTGGTGAGAATATTGTAAATATTGAATTTTTTGTAATCTAAATCAAACAGGAGGGTGTAAATATGGGGAGGAAATATGTAATTAGGATTCTAGCTTTACTCTCTGTCATATCTCTTTTCTTTAACTTAATGTTACCAAAGGCTAGCGCAGAAATTGAAAAGATTCCATCATTGAAAACAACAGCTACAAACAAAGCTGATGGCGGAAAAGAGATGCATGCAAAGGAGTCTATCACGATCCAAGACAAAGTAGAGTACACTAACTTAGTTGTTGGTAAAGAGTATACTGTAAAAGGTAAACTAATGAATAAAGTTATTAACAAGCCATTATTAATTGAAGGAAAAGAAGTAACAGCTGAGACTAAGTTTACAGCAAAAGAAACGAATGGTTTTGTAACATTAGACTTTCCTTTCGTTGGTGCAGAACAACAAGGAAGAGAAGTGGTAGTGTTTGAAGAACTATATGAAAATGGTGTTTTAGTGGCAACTCATGCTGACATTAATGATGTAGGGCAAACGGTTCGATTCGTAGAACCAACAATAAAGACAACAGCAACAAACAAAGCGGATGGTGGAAAAGAGATGCATGCAAAAGATTCCATCACGATTCAAGATAAAGTGGAATACAAAGATTTAATCGTAGGGAAAGAATATGTTGTAAAAGGTAAACTAATGAACAAAGTTACGAACAAACCATTATTAATAGATGGAAAGGAATTAACAGCTGAGACTAAGTTTACAGCAAAAGAAAAGAACGGTTTTGTAACATTAGACTTTCCTTTCGTTGGTGCAGAGCAGCAAGGAAGAGAAGTGGTAGTGTTTGAAGAGGTATATCAAGACGGTGTATTAGTGGCGATTCAATCTGACATTAACGATGTGGGGCAAACGGTTCGATTTGTAGAACCAACAATCAAGACAACAGCGACAAACAAAGCAGACGGTGGAAAAGAGATGCATGCAAAAGATTCCGTCACGATCCAAAATAAAGTGGAATATAAGGACTTGATCGTAGGAAAAGAATATGTTGTAAAAGGTAAATTAATGAACAAGGTTATGAACAAACCATTATTAATAGATGGAAAGGAAGTAACAGCTGAGACTAAGTTTACAGCAAAAGAAAAGAATGGTTTTGTAACACTAGACTTTCCTTTCGTTGGTGCAGAGCAGCAAGGAAGAGAAGTAGTAGTGTTTGAAGAGGTATATCAAGACGGTGTTTTAGTGGCAGTTCAATCTGACATTAACGATGTAGGGCAAACAGTTCGATTCGTAGAACCAACAATCAAAACAACAGCAACAAACAAAGCAGATGGTGGAAAAGAGATACATGCAAACGAATCTGTCACGATCCAAGATAAAGTGGAATACAAAGACTTAATCGTAGGAAAAGAATATGTAGCAAAAGGTAAACTAATGGATAAAGCAACAAAGAAACCTTTACTAGTTGACGGTAAAGAAGTAGCAGTAGAATCTAAATTTACTGCAAAAGAGAAGAATGGTTCTATCACACTTGATTTCACATTTAATGCTTCTAAACTACAAGGTAAAGAAGTAGTAGTATTTGAAAAACTATATCAAGATGATATCTTAGTAGCAATCAACGTTGACATTGAAGATGCGGACCATACAGTGAAGTTCAAAATGGAAAAATTAGGAAAAACACAGCAGGAAAAGCCGCAATTAGAGCAACCTAAAACAGGAAAAACATCAAAAGCTGGAACATTACCAGCTACAGGTGGAAATATGTACTTTACGTGGTTCTCAGTCGGAGCCGGTCTTTTGTTATTAACTCTTGGAGCAATATTATTTATGAAACGTAGAAATGCATAATAATTAATTAGTCTTTTAGACAGAAGGTATGGATAGGAAATATAGTTATAAAGAAAGGCTCTCTTTTGATTCGTTTTTTCAAAAGAGGGTCTTTTCCTAGTAACATACTGGTTGGTAAACGAAATGTTACTAAGGAATAGATGTATAGAACTAGATACAAGTAATAGTTGAGGAAAGGCAATTGTTGGAGTGGTGAAAAATAGAAATAAAATTTATGATAATTAAATAGGAGGACATAGTGAACAAGAAAAGGCAGTTAATTCAACAAGTAAAAGTCGTGATACATAAGTTGGAGAAAGACTATGTGAAAGATATTAATAGTGGTATTTTACAATTAATATATAAAAGATATAAGAAAGCGTTAGAAATATTAGAGAATAACGAGGATATTAAGGGAATAACCATTGTGGGTGGCGTACGTGCATATATGGACAGTCACAATGATTATCCACATACATTATTAGAAGAATTACATAAAGCTGAAATGATTGCCAAAGAATTAACTAACAGATAGTGATAGAGGAAAAATAAGGTGGAAGTTTTTATAAAAAGCAAAATATAATTCTTGCAATGGTTGAAAGTGCAAAAGAGTGGGCAATGCTACTAAACAAAAGAATTTTAAATAGTGATTTATATAGAAGTGAGTATGCTAAAGTACTTGTAGGAATGAATCATGATATACAACTAACGATAATTAATTTACTTAATGAAATTATTGCTGATAACCCTAAAAGAGTTGAGAGGACTGCCAATGAGGTTCTTAGTCAATTACAAGGAGTTCATAAAAATAAATAAAAAGTGTAGAAATACTGTATTATAGATAAAACTAAGAACACCCTAGCGAAGAGCTAGGGTGTTTGTGTTATATAGTTTCACCATATGCTTCCGAATTAGGAGCAGGAGTAATCAACGAACCTTTTGTAGCGTTTCCTATAATAGAATGAAAGTGTTTAACGTTTAAATATAGGAAGAAAAACAATTAAGCTTTTATTTTATTTAAAATGGATACTCTATTAGTAGTGAATAGTAAATAATTTTGCTTTATTGTCTTAATTAAAATACGATCAGTTGTACCATATGCTGTTCCAATTCGGATTGCGCTTTTTTCTTCAACACCAGCATATGTATTATCTTCCGTTACCTCAGTGATTTCACATAATGGAATATGAATTTTAGAGAATTGCCATGAAATAATTAGTTCATCTTTTGTTTTTTCAACATGAATACCTAACATATTACCAGAACCTTTCTATAATAAAATTTTACTCTTCTTATTTTATTATACAAATTTATAGATTTTATTTCTATTTTTTTACAGAAGGGATACAACTAACAACGAGAAAAATGTTCATAATTACTTTCATTCCTATTATAACGAATTCTACAATAGAAAACAGAACGTATATTTGGTATAATCAAAATATACTATATGAAACGATGTACATGAGTTTGGGATTTATGAAAAAAGGTAACATAATAATACATACGCTATAGGATTCAGTTCATGTTATACAAATCAATCGTTAGAAAGGAAAAGAAGTATGA
>Ga0102589_1002061_pt1 | contig 24406 bp, 24 predicted proteins | sample AraplaMF_Col_mLB_FD_76858 | JGI IMG/M metagenome (GOLD analysis project Ga0102589, IMG submission 76858) | Arabidopsis root microbial communities from the University of North Carolina, USA - plate scrape MF_Col_mLB | ecosystem: Host-associated > Plants > Roots > Endosphere | place: USA... | reverse complement strand
GGCCTTGTCGATTTCGCCGTCGGCCCGGTAGAACTTGATGCCGTTGCGGTCGGCGGGGATATGCGAGCCGGTGATCATCAGGCTCGCGGCCTTTTGCCGAAGGCCGTAGAGCGCCAGTGCGGGTGTCGGAACGGTGCCGCAATCGGCGACGCGGAAGCCGAGGGCGGTCAGCGCGGCCGTGCAGTTTTGCGCAATCTCCGGGCTGGAATCGCGGAAATCCCGGCCGAGCAGGATCAGGTCGCCCGCCTTGGCGCGTCCGCTTTCCAGCAGGTAATGACCAAAGGCCGCCGCATAGAGCGCCGAGGCCCGTCCCTTGAGATCGGCGGAGAGGCCGCGCAGTCCACTTGTTCCAAATTTCATCAGATTTCAAATAATTCCCAGCTATTCGACTTTCAATTATTTAGATAATGGCGCTTTGTAAAAGGCATTCGCGCTATATAGTTAAACTAGCAAGTCCGCTCCAAATATCGGTTGACCAAATCGACGACTTAAAATGCGAACCTAACTGTAGCTTCAACAGAAGTTCTAACGCTTGCTATTCCTTCAAAACGCGTTCCCGATTAAGACGATCTTGACGCTGCAGATCTAACGATGAGAACGCTCTGCTAGTCGGCTCCCTCAACGCGGGACTAACACCTTTCAAAATACTGCGAATATCCGCCGGCGATCCGAATTGCAGCAATGTAAGCAAATCTCGGTCAAGCGCGGTTTGTGCTAGGCTCAAACTCGCCGCGCTCATCCTCCGCCAAAGTGAAAAACGAGACCTCAATCCGCCGATGCTCGTAGGATCCAACGCGACAGCACGTGCTACCAATGCAGACAATTCTTGCGGTGTCTCACCTGAGGCACGCTTTATCATCGCAAGCCTCAGCAGATAATCGGAATTGTGCGGAGAACACAGGGTCGCATGCTCGAGCAACGACTCAGAACGTTGAGCCGCCTGAACCCATCTATCATACTGATTATCGGGATTGAGCCGATCCAAATCAGCTAGCATAATGTCTATCGCCGCTCGCACGATATCTGATCGGCATTCCCCGACTCGATACACCTCCTCCGAATTCACCGCATAGCTGTCCAATATCGTGCCCAATCTCGAATCGTCGGAATTGAATCCCTCACTGATATAGAGAATATCCGCGAAACGGACTGTCTTTGACAATTCGACTGAGGAGATGGCCAACAAACTGATCAAACAGATCAGCACTACTCCAGTGGAAATCGCCTTCACACGGAAATCAATTCGCGTCAGAGTAATACGATATGTATCTAGACATGTAGTACGACTCCGATCCGTGAGTCTCGTATAGTTTCATCTTCTTCGTATCAACCTTATTTAAAATAGCTCCGACGCATTTAGCGCGAATATCTTCATCTCGGGCCAACGTAGTAGAAACTATACGCCGAGAAATTTTCCCCCATTCAACGACGAAAATAAAATCATCGACCAAGTGTTCCATCCCTCGCGCATCAACGACCGGAGCGAGAGGAGGCAAATCCAATATCACGTAGTCAAACCTTGATCTCGCCTCATCAAGAATACCCCGCATTACCTGAGAGGACAGCAAATCGGACGAGTGGGGGACACGATGGCGGACTACGACCGGCAAGAATGCCATTCCAGTCGTTTCGCTAAGAAGCACGGCATCTTGCAACTTCTGTCCTGCCAACATCACTTCGAGAAGCCCTATTTCCGCATGTGCTGCGATAGCCTTCGTGGCGCCTGGATTACGGAAGTCACAATCAACGAGCAGGACGCGAGCCCCCTGCGAAGCTACCAATTCAGCGAGATTGATCGCGACTGTAGATTTTCCTTCGCCAGGCAACGTTGAAAGCAGGCCAACTACCCTCCCCTGCCCACCCGACTTGCGGAAATCCACGGCCATCTTTGCGCTACGCAAAGTTTCCGCAAAAACGGAGAGCGGGTGATCGGTGGCATAGCTGGCCAAAGCACTACTTTTCCGTAGTTTTCTCTTTGATGTAAGTTCGGGCTGATCAACGAGCTTTTCCTCAAGAAGAGGAAGCGACCCGAGATATTCGAGATTGACCTCATCGCGAATCTGTTCTCCGGTCCTAAAGAAGCGGTCGCGCAGCTCACGAATACCAGCCGCACACGATCCTCCTGCGGCACCGAACACAGCGAACAACGCCAGCACCATCAGTTTACGAGGGTAACTCGGTTTCTGTGGTTTGACCGGGCGAGTAATTATACGTGCCTCAGTTATTGGGAATGACTGCTGTTGTATTGCTTCTTGGTACCGCTGTAAAAATGTTTGGTAAAGATTCTTGTACGCGTCGGCGCCGCGCTCGAGTTCGCGGAGCTGGACGCCACTCTCACCGGCTGACGCACTCTCCGTCTTCGCTTTATCAACGCTATCTCGAAGTGACTTCTCCCGAGACTGGGCGACGTCGAGCTCATTTTTGTAACTTTCTGAAATCCGATTCAACTCCTCGAACATCAGTCTGCGATATTCGGCCATCTCCTCACGGAGGCGAACGGCGCGGACATGATCGGGGCCTAGACGCGATGAAATGTCAGCCTCAAGCTTCGACGCAGCGAGGTACTTCTGTCTAAGTTCGTTCGATACAGAACTTTCCAAGACTTCGGGTACGATGGCGTCAGACTGGCCCGATTGAATAATCTGTTGAATGTGGTCAAACTTGGCCTGCGCCTTTGCAGTCTCTGCCTGCGCAACAATCAACGCGCTGTTCAGCTGCGCAAGTTGCTGATCAGAAATGAGGCCGTTTCCAGTTGCAAGCAAATTGTTGCTTGCTCGATACTGTTGAACGGCAAGGTCACTCTCTAGAGCTTTTTGTTTAAGCTCGTCGATCCGCTCGAGTAGCCAAGCGCTAGCCGTTCGTGTCGCTTCATATTTCGCTTCAAGCTTATCAGTTATATAAATATCGGAAATGGCGTTTGCTACCGTTGCCGACATTACTCTAGATGGCGAAGTGAAGCTCACGTCGAGAACATAAGATTTCCCTACACGCGTTATCGTCATGCTGTTCTGGAGGACTAGGAGTGCATCGCGCCTAGCCTGATCATCGTCGTTTACCTCCAGCTGTTTGCTGACAAACATAGATGGTATGTTCAAAAGAATGTTGAATGCACCGCGGATCGTTGCCAATGGCCCACCGGAAGACGCCATAAACTCGTTATTCCGCCACAATGTCAGCTTGTCTACCACCGCGAGGCCAATCGTGTCGGACTTCAGAATCTCAATTTGACTTAAGATCGTGGCATCATCGTCCGCGGCAACTTGATCCATCGACAGACGGTTGACTAGACCGTCGGTTGACCCGCCAATTAAAATACTAGCCGTCGCTGTGTAACGAGGCACAGCGGTTACGATGTATCCGCAACCGAGGATGATTGAGATAAATGTGACAGCTGCGACAACCCGCCATTGTCGACGCACTATTGCAACTATGCGATCCAAATCGATCGCGCTAACGATCGGGCCATTGTCCTCCCACACGAAATTCGAGCCCGGTTTATTGTTCGGTGACAGCACGTTTAACTCCGTCGCGACAGAAGCTTGGACGAGAAAGCTAGAAAGGGCTAGTGCCCGACGTTTCGTTGGTTATGTTCGTCACGTTACTAACGAATCGTCGCGACCGGGATCCAATAGTGAAATCCCCAGCGTCGGTGCCGACGGAACTGTCGCCGCCAAGCCCACCTGAACTATCTCCCGCCGCTCCCCCGCCAACCCCGCCGGCTCCTCCCCCAGCGCCCGCGCCCGCCGCAGCACCAAGGGCTGCGGTCTGCACCTCGTTCAAGGCCGATAAAAACGCCGTCGTAACCTCGGGCGAATTAGCGCTCGCAACCTTTTCCTGGATGATTTGCGCATATTCAGGGGTTGTCACAGCGCAAGTACGCGCGACACGAGCCAGGCCCGTGCCCAGTGCGCTTTTTTGCGTCGCGTTGAGCGACGGGATGGTCGCAACCATAGGGTCCAAGACATCGGCACTAGAGCCAGCGAGAGATCGAACTTTGCTAACCATTTCAAACCCACCGTTCGGATAAACGTCAGCCATCGACCCCGGAGCACTTAAGAAGGCGTCAAGCTCTGCATCGCCGAGCTTGGCAGGCGCCACAAAGCATCCCCCAGCGTGGGCCTGAGCGCGCACCTCTGTGGTGACCAACAGCGCCAACATGACGAGACCGTATCTGGATAATAAACTTCCCATCATTTCCACCTGTGTTAAAGCTACCAAGTTATTGCTCCTAAACTTGCTTAGCTGCCGAGGGTCAAGTCTCTACTGTCGCGGACAATGTTCAATGTTCAATGTTGGACTACACTTTTAGCGGCATCTTTCGCATCAGCAGCGTCCGTCACTGCGCCTGCAGTTGTTGAGGTAACGGAGTTCACGACGTTCAAGAACTTAACAAGTTCGACGGAATCCGAATTCGAAATGTAGATGATATCTTTATCCTGCATCGCGAATTGCTGAACAGCAAAGAACGCCCCTGGATCGCGCATGTTGGCACGGAAAATCACCGGAATCTCATCCCCAGAGAACCGGCTGACATCAACACCAATACCTTGTATGGTTTTACGCGGAACCTTCCGATAGAGCAAAACTTGGCCTGGATCAGCTCTTGCATCCAACAATCCTCCAGCCTTGCCAAGCGCTTCTCCAAACGTCAGTTTCGTTTCCTCAAAATCGAACCTGCCATTCAGGCCAGCGGCACCGTAGACACTATATGTGCGGCGCTCACGATTTACCAGGATTGTATCGCCTGGCGCCGCATAGATATTTTCACTCGGCGTCGTCTGTAATTTGTCGTACGAGATCGTGCCGGATTTATTTCGCCGCTGGAGGGTAACATACGTTTCGATGCTCGGCGCGCTGATGCCGCCGGCCTCCGAGATGAGATCGAGTACACGCTCACCCGCAGAGGTCACTTCAAATTTTCCCGCTCGGTTCACATCGCCCAGAACAGCTACCTCACTCGAATGGCTGGTGACCGTTGTGATAACTACTTGCGGCTCAATCGCGCGGTTAGAAAGACGTTCTTCAATCTCTTGCTCGACCTGCTCCTTCAACCGACCCGCTGCAGCGATCCGTCCGGCATAAGGTATTGTCAAAGTGCCGCCGCGATCGATTGATTGTGAAGGAAGCGTTATGTAATTTCCTGGCCGACTACCTGCAACTTCGGTAGGAATGAAAAGGCCGCCCGCCTGCGCTTCGAAAATCGAAACTTGGACAACATCACCGATGCCAAGTGGAATATCCGGGGGACCACCCTTTCCACCGCCGAAGCTATCACGAATTGACGCAGCCGCAGCCTCTGAAAAACTTGGCAGTATTGACTTATTTATATCCGCCAAGATGTAGTCGATCCCGATTTTGCGCCCTTCGGTTGTTACGCGAATTGCTGCCTGCTTTTCCACAGCTGCGTCGTCAGGACCTGACCGCGGAAGGGCAGTACAACCTACCAAGGCGGTAGACGTCAAAAGGCCAATTAACAGAATTTTGGTCAAAACGGATCCCAAGCGCGCAATTTAAACTGTCCCGAGATTGCATAAATCAAAATTTTGCAAAAGATGTTAAATTCCATTCTTCAGAAGAAATTTGATCAAATGTGGCCACCAAGCAACAACATAGTGCGGCATAACAAAACCACAAAGACACCAGTCATTGGATCAAAGAAATTGAATCCGATTTAGGAGTTGGCTTCCGTATAGCTCGCGGATGCTACACGGCCGTTGAGAAAAATGGCCGGGCACGCCGGCCATTTCTCAACTTAAACTTTAGACGGGCTGGGTCCAATCGATGCCGACGAACTTGATGTCTCCGCCTGCGAAATGGAAAGTGACAGAATCACCGTTGATGTCATTTGCGCCAACGTGAGCTGCGCCACTGTCGACTAGAGCATGAAGATCAGCAACGGACGTTATGCTTACGACCTGCTTACCCTCTACATAGTTATTGTAAAGGTTCACGCGGTCACCGGCCGTGAAATCAGTGATTGTGTCACTGCCATCACCTGCCTTAAAGTTAAAGGTATCGTTTCCGCTTCCGCCAGTCAGAATATCGTTGCCTTTGCCACCGGTGATCTCATCATTACCGTGGCCGCCAAAAATGATATCGTGACCGTCAAAACCTTGCAAGATATCGTTGCTAGCGCCCCCGACGAGCAAATCGTCTCCATCGCCGCCCTGAATCTTTGTCGCGCCGTGGCCAGCGAACACCATATCATCGCCCGCTCCCGACAGGATCAGGTTGCCATTTTGGGAGCCGTAGATAGTGTTGTCTTGGCTGTTCCCATTGACATGGGCGTTAGCCCCGCCTTGAGAACCGAAGCCCTGCAGTGTCAGGGTATCGCCGTTGGAACCGTAAGTAATGACGAGATCACTTCCATGAGTTTCCGCAGTAACGTCCGAACGAAGCAGGAATGCGTCAAGATCTGATTGGTTCGCGATGGTAAGCTGCTTCGCTCCCATATTAGCGAGCGTACCAATCGCAAAGGCAAGCACATCGCCATCAGCAAAATTCAAATCGGTTACGACATCATGACCAGCATTCGCCTCAAGGAAAAACTTGTCCGCTCCATCGCCGCCAGACATGATGTCATCGCCAACCCCGCCGTACAGAACGTCGTTGCCCTCACCGCCAAGCAGAATGTCGTTGCCTACGCCGCCATTAAGCGTGTCGTTGCCGGCGCCGCCATAAAGGAGATCATCGCCAGCATCACCGCGAAGAATGTCGTTTCCTGTGCCGCCGAAAACAATATCATCCCCCGCACCAGCCTGCGCGATTCCAGCCCCACTCATGAACAGCAAGTCGTCCTTGCTCGTCCCATTGATGTTGCCCTGTCCGTCAGCGGCGATCTTCACATTATCAATGTCAGTTATGGTCGAAACCATGTCGCATCCTCTCTAATCGTTACCTAGCGAACAGGTCTTGATTAACTGTTCAGCGCACATTTAACTTTTCATTAACTTAGGGTCAACCCAGTAACGCCGTAGCTCTTTGCTTTATTGTTAATATAGAAACGGCCGATAAGGCCGCTCGACCATACAAAAGTGGTAGAAAGTAACTATTTTTGGGGTACTCAGGCGATTCATGTCAACGTGTTGCAGTTTCGCACGGTTGCAGCGCTGCGATATACACCTTCTGCAGGCGAATTTTCTACTTTAACCTTAACTTTGGAATGACCGGAGGTTTGCTCATCCTCGCTATATAGAGCTTGCATCGAAATGCTTACCGATCTATTCGTGCGCCGTAACGTTCGCCATTCCATCTCATAATGGCTCAACATTTGTTGGCTTGCGTGATCGTCTCCAGAAAGGGCTGCTCTTGAAAGTCGCTATTGTACATGATTGGCTTTATGTCATGGGCGGTGCCGAAAAGGTCTTGGCCGAGCTTTTTCAAATATTTCCGCAGGCTGAACTTTTCACGCTAATCGATTTTCTTCCAGAGAATGATCGAGGCTTCTTGAATGGGAAAACTATACACACCAGCATTTTGCAAAAGATGCCGTTTATCAAAAAAAGACACCGCCATTATATTGGACTAATGCCGGTAGTTATAGAGCAATTCGACTTTTCGCGCTTCGATCTCGTTTTGTCTTCATCGAGTTCCGTTGCAAAGGGGATCATTACTGGGCCCGAACAAATTCACATTTCTTACGTGCACTCGCCGATGCGGTACGCCTGGGACCAGCAGGCGGTGTACCTCAAAGAGGCCGGAATGGACAAAGGCCTCAAATCGGTTGTTGCGCGTGCACTGCTACACTATCTAAGGATGTGGGACATCAGGACGGCACATGGGCCGGATCTTATGATCGCGAATTCGGCTTTCGTCGCGCGGCGTATAAAAAAATCCTACGGCATCAACGCCGCAGTGGTGCACCCGCCCGTCGATCTACGTTTTTTCAGGCCTAATGCAGACAAGCAGGACTACTACGTCACGGCTTCGAGGATGGTGCCGTATAAAAAGATACCCTTGATTGTCGAAGCGTTCACAAAGATGCCTGACAAGCAACTTGTCGTAATCGGGGCTGGCCCAGATTTTGACAAGGCTAAGAAGCTAGCCGGCCCAAACATCCAGTTGATGGGCTATCAAGACAGCGCGGTCCTGAGAGATAAGATTGCCAATGCGAAGGCCTTCGTTTTCGCTGCAGAAGAGGATTTTGGGATCGTTCCTTTGGAGGCGCAGGCATGTGGGACACCTGTAATAGCATTCGCTAAGGGTGGTACGGCGGAGACCGTAAGAGGACTCGACAGGGCTGCGCCGACAGGTGTTCACTTTCGTGAGCAGACAACGGATGCCATCATGGCCGCGGTAATGACGTTCGAAAACCATAGAAGTGAATTCACAGCCGAAAATTGCGTCAGAAACGCCGAAAATTTCTCCGCTCAACGGTTCCGCACTGGCATAAGTAATCACGTTGCCCACTTCTTCCCAAATGCAGGCTTGGCAGATGCAAAAGATCAGAGCACTATATCTATCGCCGGTTCCCGATTTTAAAGGAGGGGCCGAACGCTCGCTGTTCGATCTCTTGGCAAACCCCACAGTTACCCCGCTCCTCGCGGTACCTGAGGAGGGCGAGCTGTCTCAGCGCGCACGACTGTTGGGCATCCCTGTGATCGTAATTGATTTCGGAACTGTCCATCGCGTTCGGCGGCCGTTCAAAATTTGGCACGGTATAAGAGCGCTGTCAGATGCGTGGAGAGCTTCCAGGCGGCTTCTGTTGGCCGTAGAAACTAACAAGGTGGATTTGGTTCATACTAACGGGCTAAAGGCACACAGCATCGCGCTGCTCATGAAGCTCGGCGGGGCTCCGCGTCTAGTCATGCATTTCCGCGATATAGCTTACACGGCACAGGAAAAAGCCGTCTGGAAGTTGCAGACAACGCTCGCCACGCGAGCAATTTTTGTGTCGCGAGCCTGCTATCCTGGCGGGCAGCTTCCGAGAAATGGGCGCGTTATATTCAACGGCATAGATCCACGACCCCAGGTGTCACTTTGCCCGCCGGCAGCGGTCCGCATCGGGTTCATCGGCCGTATCCACCCACACAAAGGTCTTCACACGTTGTTGGACTGGGTGCATTTCGCAAATATCCACGGTATTAAAACGCACGTATTCGTGAGGGGGAAATTCTCACAGGAGGCCCCCGACTACGAAAATGAGATCAAGCAAAAAGTTGTTACTCTGGGTCTACAGGAGTTTGTGACTTTTGAGGGATTTCTGAATGACCCAGACGCAGTTTATGAGGGCATTGATGTAGTCTGTGCTCCGGCGCAAGCCGCCGAGCCCTTAGCTAGAACGATCCTGGAGCCAATGAGCATGGGCTTGCCTGTTATTGCCACGCCAACCGGTGGCACGACAGAAATGATCCTCAATAATGTGACAGGCTTTCTTGTCACTGAACCAGAAGGTTTCGCACAAGCCATCACTACCGTGGGCACAGATCCCGTTGCCATGTCCAAAATCGTCACGGCTGGCCGAGACCACGTCAATAAACACTTCAGCAAGCAGAAGCTGCACAATTCAATTCATACTCTCTACAGCGAGATCCTGAGTGAGAGAAATTCCGCCAGCAATTAGAAACAGCCGCTTTTTAGAACAGATCGATGTTACATCAATGCTCTATTGTTTGGCGGTGTTGTGGCCAATAATAGCGTTTGGCGCGGTGAGGCCTTTTGGCGTTTCTGCGGCATGCTTAGGTATGGTGGCGCTGGGGCTCGCCGTTTTGCTCACCAAAGGCGTAGCGCGGAATACTATGCCGCCTCTCCTCGCCGCGGGTGTGTTGTTGCTTGTTTCTGAAGCGTGGGCCGTTTACCAGGCGCGCCCTGATTGGTTTTTATTTGTCGGTGCAAACCGGCCAACGATCTCAATTCAGCCTTCCGACTCCCTGTACTCGGTTCAGGTCTTTAGCTTTCCTGCGCTGGCCTTTGTTGTCGGGCTCCTAGTGCTGAGAGAAGACGTGAAAGCTCGCTTTGCGATGCACTTTCTGATGATGGCCGCAGCAGCGATCATAATGTTGGCAGCTGCTTTTTTTATATCCGATCCTGGGTACATACTGTCATTCCACAAAACCGCCTATTTTGACAGCTTCACCGCGACGCTCGTTAACCGCAATAACGCAGGTACTCTCATCGGGGCGGTAGTTCTGCTAATTCTACGTCAGTTTTGGTCTAGCTGCCGTTCGATCCGAGCTTTTGATCTTTTTCAGGCTGTCTTCTTCTGGAAGATGGAAAAACGGCGAGAAGTTCTAAAGGCGTTGTTCTACGGGATCCTTCTTAGTGGGCATATTGTAGCACTTTTCCTAACAAAATCACGCGGCGCCATTTTCTGTACTCTCTTAGGCTTTGTGGTTTTGGTGAGTTTCTTGTTCTGGATGCGTCAAAAAAGACGATACTCAGGCAGCGCTTTCGTTGTTCGAATTTGCTTCGGCGCGACGGCCCTTTTCGTCCTGATTCTCACGGCGTTTCTGCTCGTCGGTGAACGCGTAGCGATGCGGACTGCCATAATGGGAGCGCGCGATCCACGCCTTTGCGTCATGCCAGGACTACTGCGAACCTTGAAGGAATACTTTTGGGTCGGCAGCGGGGCGGGCACATTTCAAATGGCTTTCGCGCCCAATAGGGAGCCTGAATGCGGATTGCTCTATGTCTGGGAAAAGGCTCACAACACTTACTTACAAAATTGGATTGAGTTCGGAGTACTCGCGCCTTGCTTAACTATAATTCTTCTGGGCGGACTCATTATGTCATTCGTCTGGGCAATCAGGACACTCGCACGCCAGAGGTCTTACCCGGCGTTGGGACTGGCGTTGGTTATCCTGATGGCTTCCAACTCAGCCGTGGACTTTCCTGTAGAAATTCCAGGAATCTCGGGATTTGTCGCAGCGATTCTTGCCATGGTCACTGTAATCTGTAAGGCACAATTCACTACTAATGCAACGAGTGAACGGAGTTCTTTACCGCAACATATATAGTCTCTCCTCTTACAAGACTATATTTCGAGACTTCGGGCTCTTGCGCAATATACTCCGTAATCTCAAATCCCGCACTGCGCAGATGTTCCTTGAAGTCGGCCCCGTAATACCGAAGATGGTCGCTTTGACCGAATAAAAGGTCCCGCGCCACAGGATCGGACACCTCCGGATCGACAAACGATCGCTCCCATTTTGCGATAACGGGTGTAGTCAAAAGGACACGACCAGAAGGGCGCAACACTCGGTGAAGCTCCCTGATTGCGGCGTTATCGTCCGGGACATGCTCCAGAATTTGATGGCAGATCACTGTGTCGAAACTGTTATCACCAAACTGAATGTTTTGAATATCAACCCGAACCTCGTCGCGTGTCGGTAAGTAGTCCGCCATCACATATCGCGACGCCCGCTCCTTGTAGCTATCTGAAAAACACCTCTCCGCGCCAAAATGCAAGATCTCCGCCCCATCGATCCATTCGGGGTGGCGCTCCGTGAGGAGATGGTGCTGGCGATGGCGTTCAACGGAGCTGCATTTTGAGCAAGCGGCATCAAATCGAAGAGGAACCCCAACGGCGTAAAAGAAACCCGTGTAACCGCATATAGGGCACTCTCTCCTGTGCCGGCCGTTGAACTCTCGAATAACCTGATACATCTTACGATAACGCGCAAGCTTGTTGGCAACAAACTTTGGTAAGTACCTACGAATCTCAAATGCCAGCCTGCGGTTCATTGTCCAACTGATCCAGAATGCGCCCCTGCTTTGGATTCTCAACATAAAACCCGATTCGCGCAAGACGCCCTCATATATCCGTCCTCACGTTATACGCAATTTCAGGCTATTTATTGTCTTATCCGCACAAACCGGATCAAAAAGAACGATGTACTTAAAATGTTGGAGAGGGCGTAAATATTCGCGCGGTAATTGCTGATCGCGAACCAGCACAATGCTTTGATGAACTCCCTTGGGGAGGCCATTTTCAGCGCCGAGTGTGGACGGATTTCATTATGCTCTTCGATCCATCCGTCGATCTTCCGGAGAGCTGTATCGGCGTCCGGAATGGGTGATATGCGCATACAGTCCCGCTTCCAGGCTTTGACGAAGGCTTCAGACATGCCGTTCGATTGTGGGCTGGCAGCGAGGGTGAGGCATGCGATCAGGTTGAGGGCTTGGGCAAACAGCCTAGTCTCCTGCGCGGTGCATGCACTGCCGTTATTCAGACAGATGTTCTATTGCATGCGGTGCGCTGGCTGCGCCAAAGCGCTCTTCGACGGCCTCCAGCCTCATGTTTCGAATGCCGGAGCCGGGCATCCCGGCATTGGCTCCACTTTGTGGTATGATCCACGCGGCTTGGGTTTGCCAGGCGCTCCACGATGCATAGCGGCAATCAAGGTGAGATTCAGCGTCAATCAGGATGAGACTCGCGCCGGGGTGTAACGGAGTGAGGGCGGAGCCCGATTGTAGTCATATCCCGGCGCGGCGCAGATCTTAGGCGTCTCATGATCGCGGTCGGTTCGGTACATTTGCGGTTTTCTGGATTGGAGAACCAGTTTGTGCCGGGTCGCCATGTAACCGATCATCAGATGAGACTCTTCATGAAGTACCGACAAACGCATCCCGTAGAGGTCGCCGCGGCAAAAGCGTCGATCAGCCGAGCCACGGCATACCGCCTCGACAAGGAGGTATACCTACCATCTCAGAGCAAAGCGCCGCGTGAACGTCGCCGCCCTGATCCCCTGGAGCCGATTTTCGAGACTGAGGTTGTCCCGCTGCTGAAGGCCGCCCCCGGCATCCGTGCCGTCGCCGTCTACAACGAGATGCTGCGCCGACATCCAGAACTCTCTGAAGGTATCCGCCGTACGCTTGAACGACGCATCCGGTCGTGGCGTGCTGTCAATGGCGAAGCGCAGGAGGTCATCTTCCGCCAGACGCACGAGCCAGGCCGACTGGGCCTTTCGGATTTTACCGACGCCAGCGGCCTTGGTGTAACGATCGCCGGCCAGCCGCTTGATCACCTGTTCTATCACTTCCGGCTCGTCTGGTCGGGCTTCGAACACGCCCATGTCATTCTCGGCGGGGAAAGCTTCGTCGCGCTGGCCGAAGGACTTCAAAATGCCCTGTGGTCCGTGGGTGGTACGCCGCTTTATCATCGCAGCGACAGCCTGTCGGCGGCATTCCGCAACCTCGATGCCGACGCCAGGGTCGATCTCACACACCGTTACGATCAGCTTTGCTCCCATTATCGGATGACCCCGACGCGCAACAACAAAGGTGTCGCGCATGAGAACGGCTCGATCCAAAGCTCGCATGGTCATCTCAAAAACGCTGTTCACGATGCCCTGCTGATGCGGGGCACCAAGGAATTCGACGATCTCGGTTCTTACCGCGCTTTTGTCGACGAGATCGTCAGCCGTCGCAACGCTGCCCATGGCAGGCGTATCGATGCAGAGCGATCCCATCTGCAGTCGCTGCCCGAGCGCCGGACCACGGACTTCGAGGAGATTGTTGTCACTGTGTCCCGGACGGGCGGCTTCACCCTGCGCAAGGTCTTCTACACCGTGCCGTCCCGCCTGATCGGCCACAGGTTACGAGTTCGCCTGTTCGACGATCGGCTGGATGTCTTCGTTGGCGGTACGCATCTGATGACGTTGCGCCGGGGACGTGGCCACGCTGACGGGCGACACGACCAGGTCGTCAACTACCACCACGTCATCCATTCCCTGCGTAAAAAGCCGATGGCGCTCCGTGGCCTCGTTTATCGCGACAAGCTCTTCCCGCGGGAAGAATATCGCAAGGCCTTCGAGGCCCTGACCGAATCCCGATAAGCAGGCTTGCAAGATCACCGTTGAGCTTCTGGCACTGGCGCATGACCGCGGCTGCGAACGCGAACTTGCCGAAGAATTGGCCAGGAAACTCGATGCTGGTGAGTTACCCAATCTGGCTGCCATGCGAGCGCTCTTCGGTCCGGACCCGGCCAAGCTGCCGACCGTTCATGTGCAACTTGCATCGCTTAACGGTTATGAGGCCCTGATCGGGACGGGAGAAGCCGCATGAAGAACGCACACGCCATCGATGAAGCACGGCTCGGTATCATGCTCAACGAACTTCGGTTGCCGACAATTAAAACGCTGTGGCCGCAGTTTTGCCGAGCAGGCAGACCGGGAAGGATGGCCAGCAGCTCGATTCCTGTCGGCTATTGCCGAGCATGAGCTGGCAGAACGTGCAAATCGCAGGATTGAACGGCATCTCGCCGAAGCGCACCTGCCGCCTGGAAAGACCTTGGACAGCTTCGCCTTTGACGCTGTACCTATGATCTCGAAGGCCCAGGTCATGGCAATTACCGCCGGCGACAGTTGGCTCGCCAAGGGAGCGAACATCCTCATGTTCGGTCCGCCCGGCGGAGGAAAGAGCCATCTTGCTGCTGCTATCGGTCTCGCGCTGATTGAGAACGGATGGCGGGTCCTGTTCACCCGAACCACCGATCTTGTGCAGAAGCTTCAGGTTGCCCGTCGAGAACTCCAGCTTGAATCAGCCATCGACAAACTCAACAAATACGACCTGCTCATCCTCGATGACCTCGCCTACGTCACCAAGGACCAGGCGGAAACAAGTGTGCTCTTCGAGCTGATCTCGGCCCGATACGAGCACAGGTCGATCCTGATCACCGCCAATCAGCCGTTCGGAGAGTGGAACAGGGTCTTTCCCGATCCTGCCATGACACTCGCCGCAGTCGACCGGCTCGTGCACCATGCCACGATCTTCGAGATGAATGTTGAAAGCTATCGCCGCAGAGCAGCACTTGAGGAAAAGCGCCAGCGAGGCCGACCCGCTTCGTTTGCGACAATCAGGACCTCAACGCTGTCTGTCGCGGAGCGGCAATCAGAAAATGACGAAGAACTTGTCAGCGACAATCAGCATGATAATCTGACCCCGACCGCGACCTAAGAATCTCATCCAGATTGTCGCCCGCGTCTCATCCTGATTGCCGCGCCATACCACGAGATTGGACCGCGATACGCCCAGGACGTCAGCCACGTTCTTCATCGGGAAACGTCCTTCGGCAACAAGATCGGCCGCGATATCGGTTTTTTTGTGGGCTTTGAAAAAAACTTGGCGGAGAATCTCGTTCTCCAACGTCTTGCGCCTGAGGACGCGCTCAAGCTCGCGCACTCGATCTGTAGTGGCCCCTAAATCCCCGGACACGATCTCCCACTTGTTAAGTGTTAGGAGTAATGTGCCCATTATGACCAGTCACATACCTAAGATAGAAGTGCTTTCCGGCCCTGAGCGCCGCCGTCGCTGGTCGACAGCGAATAAGCTGGCGATAGTCCAGGAGACCTACGAGTCTGACGTCACGGTCAGCATCGTTGCGCGACGGCATGGCATTCAGCCGAACCAGTTGTTCGCTTGGCGCAAACTTGCGGCGCAAGGTGCGCTGACGGCCACCGCATCGCAGGAAGAGGTGGTGCCGGCATCCGAATACAGAGCGCTTCAGAACTAGGTGAAAGAACTTCAGCGCCTCCTCGGCAAGAAGACGATGGAAGGCGAAATCCTCAAAGAGGCGCTTGAGATAGCATCAGGGAAAAAAACACCTGTTGCGCTCGCTGTCGTTTCCGAAGGACGGTTCGCGATGACGGCGGTGTGCGAGACCTTGGGTGTCGCCCGATCCAACATAGCGGACCGTGTGAGGCAACGTTCTTCCAGAGCCAGAGGGCGGCCGCCGCTCGCTGATCAGGAACTGATGGATGAGATCAAGACGATCATCGATGACATGCCGACCTACGGATATCGCCGGGTTCACGCGATCCTGCGCCGCAAAGCCCGCAGCGAAAACCGTCCATGGCCGAATGCCAAGCGCATCTACCGGGTGATGAAGGTCCACGGCATGCTCCTTCAGCGCCACACCGGTGCGATCGACACGCGCCGTCACGATGGTCGTGTGTCTGTTGAGCAATCGAACCTGCGTTGGTGTTCAGACGGCTTCGAAATCGGCTGCGACAACAAGGAGAAGGTGCGCGTTGCCTTCGCTCTCGATTGCTGTGATCGCGAGGCTATCGCCCATGTCGCGACAACCGAGGGCATCAATCCACCCATCTAGTTTACGAAAGAAAGACTAGCACCGAATGATCCAAGAAAACCGACCGAAAGGAGTAACCGAAGCATAAATACGCGGGTCAAAACGCATGCTAGGGTCAGGCAACAGGTCAAGGATGATAAACCATGAAAATCGTCGTCTTTAATGTTAGGTATAGTGAAAATCTCGGCGATGGCTTGTTGTCCGACTGCATGTGTCGGGCTCTAACGAACAATGGATTTGAGGTAGAAGTTCTTGATTTGGCGGGGCGGACAACGGTTGGCACGAGCTCCCGCCGTGGTTTGATTTTAAAACTACTTAAGATTTTGCCTCCGTTTCTTCGACGAGCTATCGTAGTCACTGTACTTTCCAATGCACTAGCTGGCAGTCGTGCACATTGGCGAGAGAAGATCGATCGGGCTGACGGGATCATCCTGGGTGGAGGGAATCTCTTCCAAGATGACGATTTGAACTTTCCGCTCAAAGTGGGTGCCGTTCTTGAACTTGCTGCGAGCTTGGGAAAGCCGCTATCAATTTTCGCAGTAGGCGTTACCCCAAATTGGTCGAGAAAAGGACGTTCTCTTTTTGGCCGGTATCAGGACGCGAACCTTCACCATTTGTCCTTCCGGGATAGACTCGCGCAAGAAAATTGGCGGTCGCACTTTAATGGCGCTCCGCAAGGCGAGATCACGCCGGATCCAGGAATACTTGCTGGTTCGCTCTATGAAAGGTCGAACGCGGGTCACTCTGAGACCATTGGCCTTTGCATCACCGCGCCGGACGTGTTGACTCGCCACGCCACACAACTCCCGGAGACCATCCCCTTCGCTACCCTCCCCAAAATCGTCGATTTGGTGCGGCATTTGGCAGCACGCGGCTTGAAGATCAATTTATTCACGAACGGCGCACGCGAGGACTATCGTTTTGCAGAATCTATATTGACAGAATGCCGAATGTCCTCAGTTGCGGACACAGACACATTGACCCTGCTGGACAGGCCCACAACTGTCGCAGAACTCGTGGAAACCGTTTCTCGCAATTCGGTCGTAATAGCCCACCGCTTGCACGCCTGCATCTGCGCCCATTCGTTGGGGATCCCTACCATTGGTCTTGCATGGGATATCAAAGTCAGAGGTTTTTTTGAATCAGTTCATCGCGCGGACTTCTGCATCCCCGACGCGTCTTTGGATGCATCATCGGTGGTGAAACTTGTGCAGCTAAGTGAGGAGCAGGGGGTCGATCGACAAACCTTGGCGGCGCAGCAGGATCATCTTACTAAGAGCCTTCTTCGCGCCGTAAACTTCACAAAAGTGGAAGTAACGGGTCAGTCCGAAGCACCTCAAGCCAGGAAGCAGCCGGTTTGGAAAAAAGCTTTGCCCGTCGCGGGCAGTCACTTATAGTGACGGAACCGATATGCCGCGCTGCTTCATACCTCCATCCAAACACGAGTAGCATAGGTGTCATCACGGGGTTGGATATTGGATAACAGCCCGCGGTCGTTTAAAATTTACGGCATTGAAATCTTTTTCGTTCATTTTTCCTGCTGTGGCTTCAGGAGCAGCGCTCGCGGAGCGCTTGTAGATAGCGGCAATCTCGGAAATTTAAAATGCTCATGCGTATCGTCCGAAAAGCTTGGGCTCATCTAGTCAACATCGCCGCAAAAACACTCCCGCCAGATCCTATCAGCAATGCACTTAGGCCGTTAATCTATGCGTTGCTGGGTTTGCGCTGCCATCGTAGCAGCTCGATTTCGGTTCTTAGCTACCTAAACGTCGGGTCCCTTCGAGTGGGAAAGCGCTGCTTTATCAATCAAGGTGCATTCTTCGATTTGACTGCACCGGTTCGAATTGAAGACGACGTTGTTATTGGGTTGCAAACCTCTTTCATCACTGCCCATCACAAGGTCGGCCCCGCGTCTAGGCGATGTGGCGAAGCTTTCGGTCTCCCCATAGTCGTTGAACAAGGCGTGTGGATAGGGGCAAGAACAACTATCCTTGGTGGCGTCACCATTGGAAAAGGTGCGATCATTGCGGCCGGAGCGCTCGTAAACAAAGACGTTCCAAGGAACACACTTGTTGCCGGCGTCCCAGCCAGAATTGTTCGGCAATTGGAAACGGACAGTCAAGCTGGCGCTGCCGATTAATTGCCCCTGATTTTTATGATCTTTACCCCGCTCACATTTGCTATGGTCAGCTTGCATTTCGGACCTTCGTCGGCAACAGCGATTTGAGTAGTTTCGCCCGATTGTACGTCTAGGACCTCTGCGCTACCGCACTTGAGTTTTCCATCCGGCTTGAAATCCAGCGAGACAGGCTCATCCTCCTGGTCCGTACGCCACAAGCCAATCGTATAATCTCCCGTCTTCGAAACCCATGGCGTGATTTCGAGATTTCTGGTTTCGGCCACAAACCGATTGGACGATGCCCTCATCTGAGATAAATCCGGTATTGCCTCGATAATCCGCTTGTAGGCTTCGAAAGCTGGCTTTTTGCGATCTAGATTGTTAGTTACCAAACCCCAGTTGTGACCTTGTTTTGCAGGATCCGGGCCATCATTTTTCAGATCGTACCAAAACACAGCGTCGATCGGAATGTTGTCGCGCAGGCGAAAGTCGACATATAGCATCATCAATCTAGCAAGGTAGTTTGCTTGTAGAAGTTCGCTCCCAATTCCGGCAATACCATCGTCCGCGCTTGAGTATCCGAGTTCGGTCAAATACAGTTTGAGATGCTTTCCGGCAGGGCTAGCTGCCTCCACCTCCTTCCAGTAGGCCACCAGTGCATCTCTCAACGGCACTTGAAGATGAGGATCCATTTCCGGTGGTGATTTTAGATTGTAAGGGTGCACTGAAACTGCGTCAGCGAATTTAAGCATGCCAGCATCGATTGCGCTTTTTTGCCAAGCGCGGCCCGGTGGCCAAGAGAGGCTGGAAATTGCCCCTACAGATATAGTGATCTGCGGTCGGCGCTTCCTGACTTTCTCGGCTATTGATGCATAAACTTTGACATATTCTTCCGGAGTGTCCGGCCAGAACGATTTCAGGTTTGGTTCATTATGCATTTGAACGACTTCAATTGAAGGATGAAGGCGTACGAGGTCGGCTATCCAATCTCCGAAAGCATCGTTGATCACTTGTGAGTTCTTCGCGCGAGGTGCTGCGGCCATGACCGTCAACACCACGCGTTTTCCCATTCGATCATAAATCGAAAACCATGTGTCGATTAGCTTTCGACGTTCCAAGATTCGTACTTTATCTGCTGTGTTTGCCGTCCCATCATCAACAAGCGCACTTCTTTTTGCGGTCAAGGCGTATATTGCTTCCGCCACCCACGGCGTCCCAAGATCTTGCTGAATCGGCGCAGTGCGCGTTAGAAGCCAAGTATCATCCATTTTTGGATAAATTTGCCTGGTATGGAGCGAGTGGCTGGCAACACCGAAGAAGCCGTCTACCTGCCCTGTGAAAGCGGGCTGCACTGCTCCGAACAGCACAAGGAGTGTGGAAAAAAATAACCTCAGGTGCGGCATGCCGGTCCTCCCTACTCATGTTCAATTGTCCAGATATCTGTCCCGCAAGCGAACTCACAACCAGTCGCAGATTCTTCAGCCAGCACCCTCGGACTTAGCGAGAAACCATCTCACCGTTTGGCGCAAGCCCATGGCATCCATAGCCAACAGTCCAGCGAAATATGAGCCACCCCCAACCAGCACAGAAACAACAATCCGAATTAGGTCGCTTTTGAAAATGCATAGTGACAGTACTACACTCATGAGGAGAGCTGAGAGGGCTATCTTAGCGTAGTTGCCCCATTCAATCGGGAACTGGCAGGAATAGCGCGCTACAGAGAAAGAGACGGTCGCACCAATCGTCACACCGACGAAAAAGCCTTGTGAAAACACGACTGGGTCGGGCCCGTATCGTAGTAACAACAAGTATGTTGCGATCAAAGTCGCCCCCATCGTTGTAAGCGGGCCAATCAATCCAAGATATGGACGGCCCAGTACGACGAAGATTGTGTCAAGAGCGAACGCTCTAAAGCCGAGAATTCCAGCTGCAAGCATACACCAACCGACGTTCGGAGAGAAAACATCCCGATAGACTTCCGGCACAAAAATGGAAGTGAACTCGGGCTTGATCATCAGAAAGCCCAATACGGTCGGGACGAGTACCGCTAACACGACCGATAGCTGCATCCCTGTCCGCTGGAGCATGATTGCTTCTTCGCCCAACTCTCTAGCTCGAATGGTCGCCTGAAGGGTGATCACGTTTATGCTCACCCCAATTACGCCAATAATCTTTTGGGAGATGTCCATCGCAAGCACCAGCTTGCCACTGTCCGTCAGCGATACAAACTCCGGTGCGAGCAGCCTGACCAAGGGCTGAAGCGCAGCCGTGGCGATTGCAGATAACGTGATACCGATCCCAAAAACAAACAAAAAACGAAATGTGCTCCAGTCCATTTCCGCTTTTGGTTTCTTAACGCCCACGATCTGTCCGACGGTGAAGAGTACGATGACAAAAGAAAACGCCCACGCACACATCACTAGAAAACCGCTGTTGGTCCAAAAAGCGACTGCGCACATGAACATGAGGCCAGCGAAAGCCCTTGCGACTAAACTGGCAGCATACCGAACATCATGAAAATCGGCCCTGAAGAGCGCTTGCCGAGCCTCAAACAAAGCCTGTGATACTGCAAATAGACAAGCCATGCTTACGATTAGGGCGTAGCGATTACTGCCGAAACCCCAGCAGACCGCGGCAACAGATAGAAGAAGGATACTAGTTACAGTGTTAGCTCTTCGTAGAATTGCGCGGCGTCGATCTGTTTCGGCTGGGTCAGCTGCCACACTGTAGCGTACAATGGCTCCCCTGCTCCACTCATAAAAGATCGATACCAGCAGCAACCCCAGCGACGACGCGAGACTGAACAAGGCAAACTCATGGGGGTCTACAAGCTTGGGCAAAACCACGATGCCCACCATGTTCAGGACGTTGGCCAAAAGAACGCCCGCTGGCATCAGTAGAGCTGATTTTCTACGGTGCATCATGTTCATGATCTAGTTACTCATTGATCCGGAGCGGCAGCTTGATAACGTCGCACTGCCGGCCGCATGAATGGAACGCCAGCGATAAAAAACGAGAAGTAGCCATAAGTGCCCAAGTAACCGACGTTCCAAATGGACAATAGACATACCAAAATCGAGGCCGGGTTGCGAGAGCGCCACATTCTGAAAATCGAGCTAAGAAGGCTGACGATCCAAATGCTTAGGTAAAGGTATCCCAGCGACCCGTAGCGAAGATAAAAGAGAACCCAGCCGTAGTGCGCGTTTGAATAGTTCAGCTTCCACTCCCAAGTGTATTTAACATCGTAAGAGGCTCCATGGCCTGCGCCAAAAATAACCCCGGCGGCACCCAGTGCTGATATCTTCTCGGCAACTGCATCAGCTTCGGCTTGGCGTTCGCCAATCGAACCAGTACGGTCCGAAAGATCGACATTTTCGATGCCAGTTATACGGCGGGACAGTGCGCTATCGTCCGGAAGCAGTGCAAAACTAGCCGCAGCGAGTGCGACTGACGCCATCGCAATGTAAGCAACGCGAAAAGGCATTTGGCCAGCCTTACGCGCGAAAAGAAGTAAGACGGCTGCCACACAGAACACTAGCGTGGTTCTGTTCCAACTTTGAGCGCTTGCTGCAATCATCAGGAGGCCAAGGCCCGCGATTAAGATTCTCCTGCCACTCGCGACCTTAATCAGGTAGATCTCAACAAAAATCAGAGACATCGAAATCGCGGTCGCCGTGCCACCACCGAGATTGATAGTAGCGACAGGATTCACGGCTAGGGCAACGACAGAAAGCAATATCATGGTTACCGCATAGATTCTGTTCGCCTTGAAAATTCGATCGAAGGCTGTATCTGCCACTCGGTAGGGGTCCGAGAGAATGACGACGTTAGCTAACACGACCGAAACGTTGATTGTGTCGATAACAATGCGGGCTCGCGAATTTTCCCACCAAACGCCAACAACAACCCCCTGGAAGATCATTACCACCAACAAAACCACCACGGGATTTACTTGCCGCCAGGCGGGTCTAAATGATTTATGCCGCAAAGCGATAAAAATGTATTCCAGAGCTACGAGCCCGTAAAACATAAACTGTTTAGGCTGCGTTACAGTTATCGCCGGAACACGTAATATAATCTCATAAACAATCTTGGCCATGAAATCCGGCAGAAGAAAATAGTAAATAAGACGTTCGAGAAATGTCGGCCAACGATAGAGGAGCGTCATGAAATTCTCCGGATCGCCAGCGTTTTGCACCAAGAGGAACCGTATGTCAAACAGCGTTAGCGGCACGAGTACTGCCCAACTGATGTCCTACGATTCTCGCGTTTGTTTCGATCCGATCGTAAGAAAAGTTATACACAATGCCGTTAAGTAACATTGCAATTACACAGCATGGTGCAATTGCCAGCCGTAGACCTCTGAGCTAGAAGTAGCATGCGATTTTTGGGATATCATGATGCGATCGGTACTGCGAGACTCCTACCGTCAGATTTTGGCTAACTTACCTCCAGCGCTTTCTACGAGAATGCAATTTTTCGTAAATGTTGGACACTGGCCCAACATATCTGAGCCTCGGACCTTCAACGAAAAGGTTCTGAAGCGAAAATTGACAGAGAACGACGGTCGGTTCGCCCTTTGCGCCGATAAGGTTCGGGTGAAGCACTACGTTATGGAACGACTTGGGCCGCAGTTTATCATTCCAACATTGTGGGATGGCAAAGCTTTGCCTGCTGCGATGCCGGATGATTGGCCAGAACGCGTTGTAGTGAAAGCGAACCACGCTTCCGGCTGGAACGCGTTCGTCTCAAGGGGCGATGATATAGCTTGGGCTCAAGCAAGGCGCCACAGCGCGAGATGGCTTTCCAAGCCGTGGGCGAAACATGTCCACGAGCGTTGGTACAATCGAATCGAGAGGCGCATTCTTGTTGAACCATTTATTGGCGAAGCGGCAGATGCCCCGGCAGATTACAAACTGTTTGTATTCGACGGTAAGGTTCAAATGATCCAAGTCGATACCGACCGTTTCAGCGGACATAAGAGAGATCTGTTCTCACCGGCTTTCGAACATTTGCAAGCAACACTTCTTTACCCTAATAATCCGGTAAGACCGAAAGCTCCAAAGCACCTAGAAGCGATGCTTTCGGCTGCAAGTGTCTTAGGGCAGGGATTCGATTTTGTGCGGATAGATTTCTACGATCTTCCATCTGGGCCTATTTTTGGCGAAATGACCTTCGCTCCCGATGCTGGAAACGGTCGGTTCGTACCGCGAACACTAGATGAAAAGTTAGGGCAATTTTGGGGGTAAAGGCTCCTGCTCTCCTAGCCATCAAGACGTGCACAGCAAAATGTCTAAGGCTGCTAGGTTGACCTCTATTGGCGCTTTCTAACGTTCTTAGTTAGGTCAGCGCATTTGAGGCTTTTAGACGAGGTCGAATGGAATGCTGCGCCACGGCAAACACTAAATCGCCTTCAATTAGCTCGCTAGCCAATCACAGCTCCTTGCGCCAACGGACCAACTGGCTGACATGGCTACCAACTGCGTGGCTACGAGATCACCGCATCAGGCTCAAGATAGTCAGCGATAAAGCCCTCGTTGTCTTCGCGAGACCAACGACGGCGGCGCTCCACGGATGTCATGACTTCGATCGGACGCTACGACATAGGGCTATCCCTAGTGTTATCACTAGGACTTCCGATGTTCAGCGCCACCTCACAAGGCGGCCTTCACCGTGGGCTTAGGTTTTTTCTCCATCTATGGAAACTCACTTTCAATCTGATAAGAATTGGACGGGCCACAGCATGACCACGACAGCGGTCAGTCTCACGCCTCGTCATCGGACTTCGTTTCCGCCTCGAAGAAAGTCAGATCGATCGACCGGCAATTGACAAACCATTCGAAGAACGGCCGTGGCTTGAATATCTGGGATGGCTCGGAAGCGGCCATCTCTGGTACGTGCCCACAAGACCTTATTGCTGATATCATAGCGCAGGACCTCAATGCCCCGCGTGAAAACCGGAAATGCCAACATTTGAGCTACCCCTAGCGCTGGGGGACCACACCACGAGCAGAAGCCAGAGGCAAGCCAAACGTCAGAGCTTGGTTAAACCTCGCAAATTCCCACCGCCCCAAAATGGCCCCGGCAGGACAGATAAGGATCGCGTAGACCTTCACGGCCACCACGAGAGCCAGCGTAAGCGGTGTTTTGACCCCACCTTCCGGATCAGCGCGTGATTGTTGATGTTGTTGCCGAACGAGGCTTCGACATATGACGATTACAGGGTTTACGCATGGCACCAGTGCAGACGTGCCGGTGCA
>Ga0102589_1002060_pt1 | contig 24420 bp, 23 predicted proteins | sample AraplaMF_Col_mLB_FD_76858 | JGI IMG/M metagenome (GOLD analysis project Ga0102589, IMG submission 76858) | Arabidopsis root microbial communities from the University of North Carolina, USA - plate scrape MF_Col_mLB | ecosystem: Host-associated > Plants > Roots > Endosphere | place: USA... | reverse complement strand
AAGATTAATATGTAAAAGACTGTATTACGGAAAATTCGATTCATTCCAAACCTCCTCTCTTTCGATTTGATTACTTTATATAGTAGCATAGTTATACTATGTAAACAAACGAATAAAACTTGACTTATTTCGTATAAACTTCAGGCTTTAAAACGCCAACATACGGCAGGTTTCGGTAACGTTCGATATAATCTAAACCATATCCTACAACAAATGCGTCAGGCACTTCAAATCCAACTAAGTCAGCTTCAATATTTGCTTTACGTCCGCTTGGCTTGTCTAATAATGTAACAATTTTTACAGTGTTTGCTTTACGATGTTTAAATAATTCAACCAAGTAGTTTAATGTAAGACCACTATCGATAATATCTTCTAAAATGACTACATCTCTACCTTCTACAGAAGTATTTAAGTCTTTAACGATTTTAACTTCACCAGAAGATACAGTACTATGTCCATAACTTGAAACATCCATAAAATCGATTTCTATATATGTATCAATATGTTTAATTAAGTCAGACATGAAAGGAAGAGCTCCTTTTAGAACACCCACTACTAGTGGAAAACGGTCTTTGTACTCTTCTGTTAGTACTTTACCTAATTCTTTTACTTTACCCTGAATTTCCTCTTCGCTTACTAATACTTGCTGAATGTCTTGTTTCATCTTTTCCTCCTAGAAACTCTTTGAAACCACCTGTATTGCAATGAGTGACTCATCTGTTGAAAAGTTTCTTTCAAAAGCAGATTTTTTTACGAACGGTATCCATAAAATATTATTTAGACTATCCGTAACAATTGGCCATTCATCACGTAATGATTGTTTCATTTTTTCGTCAATAAATATATCTTTTATCTTTTTTGACCCATTCATACCCTTTAATGACATTCGATCACCATTCTTTCGATTTCGAACGATGAGTGGAAAAGATACATCCTTTATTGAACAAACAAACGTATCGTTTTTCGGCTCCAGACTTTTATTAGTCAATTCGACTTTAATTGAAAAATCATTCGAAATAGGATAAACACCTGGCTCGGTAATTGAAATAGTATAATGTTTCACATTCATAGGTTCGAATGTAAACGTGCAATCATTATATGAGCGATATACGAACAGACCTTCAGGTAAATGCTGTTCCCAAGCTGTTTTTCCGTTAATCAACAACGTCAAAATTGAATTTATATGTCCTTGTGTCAAGCCATTAGGTATATGTAGGTAAACATATTCTAATATTAGTTGAATACATCTTCTTTGTAAAGATATTGGCATTTTTAAAAACTGTGATATATCGATTGTTACTGCTTGTTTTTGTTTATTTTTTATAACTGTATTCAATTTATCTTTAGTTAATTCCATTAAATACAGTTCGTCTTCCAATTGGTGTCTACTGAATTGTTGAAATCTTTTTTGAGCTGTCGGATTTTCCTCAAAAATAAACGGCAGCATATTATGTCTAAACCTGTTTCTAGTATATACATCTTTTTCATTAGATGGGTCTATGCGTGGGATAATACCTTGTTCCCGACAATAATGAATAAGGTCTTGTTTTCTTAATTCTAAAAACGGTCGCAAAATTTCACCATTACTAAAAGAACGCTTCTCCCTAATACCTGCATATCCAATAGTTGAACTACCTCTTACTAACCTCATTAATATGGTCTCTATCTGATCTTCACCATGATGTCCTAGTGCTAAATAGTTAGCCTCATATTTTTTCATGATGTCATCAAAAAAACGGTAACGGCATTCTCTAGCCGCTTGTTGACTACTTAAACCTGATTCCTCAATAAATTTATTTACATTCAGTCTTCCGCCTTCAAACTGAATTGAATTCATCTCACACCACTTGCTTACATATTCTAGATCTTCTAATGATTCCTGACCTCTAAACATATGATCGACATGAGCTATAATCAGTTTAAAGTCGTATTCATCTTTAATAGATAAAAAAGAGTGTGCCAATGCCATTGAATCTGGTCCACCAGAAACACCAATCACAATTATACTACTGGACTGGATACTATTTTGTTTAATGAAATCCTTTAATGCATTAATAACCATTATTCCTACTCCTAATGAAAAAGAAAATTATATCTATATGTTAACATTACTACACTTGGAGTACTATTTTTAAAGCTGATAATAAAAATATAAAGCATAAGCCAGACCTAGCAATAAAAGAATAGTAGAAGTCTCAAACCAGTGACTTCTTTTTTTCTTTGGACTTATTTTTACATTTGACCTCAGCGTAGTTTGTCTCGTTTGATTTCCATTCCCATTTTGAGAAGTAGCAGTTTGCGGTCCACTATTCATTTTCTTTTTATTTGCAGTTATTTTTTGTTCATACATTAATAAGGATTGTTTCATCTCTTTAGCAGTAGCATATTCGCCTTTTAACCCTTTTAAAAGAAATTCTTTATATGGCTTTAGTGATTCAGTTTGATAAATCATCTGTTCAATTTGTTTTATACCTTGTCCATTTTTTAAAAATTGTTTCTTGCAATGTAAATGAATAAAAATCATTGCAATCGAAAATAAGTCATAAGATATTTCAGCTTTTCTCGAGCCTAGACCCCAATATCCACGATCAAAAAATTCCGTGAATTCCTTAACAGCGCGCCCCATTTGAGTAACTCCACCAAAATCAATCCACTGAATTTTATACGGTTCATTCGTAACAAGTAAATTATCTGTTTTTAAATCTCCAAAAATATATCCTTTATTATGAAGCTTATCTAATAAAGATAATAATTGAATGATAAAAATACTACTCCATTCCATCCCGTTCCGTTCAATAAATTTCGGTAAACTTACACCTTTAACATATTCCATTACATAGTAATAATAATTTTCTCTAGTATATGGATTAATATAATCATCGACATCTATAAAAGAAGGTCCAAGGAAAGTATCCTGGACCTGTGTGATTTTTTTAAGAACATTGACTTCATTCGTAATGTTTGTGGACTCTTTGCTCATTTTCAAAGCAACTTCTCCGTCTTTCGATTCAGCTAAATATACCGTTCCATTTGCCCCATTACCAAGTAAGCCTTTAATTTTATATTGATTTTTATTCCACTTCCCTGTAATGAGGGTACCTGCTGCTAAATTAATCTGCCCATTCAATTGATTGTTCATCATCGCCATTGTAATTACCTCTACTATACTTTTGGTCATTAAAATAATTCAATGCTTCTCGTAAAGCTGGACCAGTAGGTGTCATTCCTCCCATTGTTAACCTTGGGAAAATTGTATTCAGTTTCTCTAATTTTGGTGTCCAGTCGAGCAATTTATCTACATCGTTGTGTTTCCCTGGAAATATAAACAACGAATATGCATTATCACCAGTTCGAGAGTTTAAACTAATTTGCAAATCAAATAACGATTCTTTAACCGTTTCTAATTTATCTTTCATACTAGCACTTGTATCTACTAATATAATAACTTCTAAACTCACAGTCTCACCAATATCTTCTACAACCTCGTAAACTTCTTCACGTTTAGATGGTGGTAATGATTCGATTGAGTTATTTGAACCTAATATTTGCTTTAATTCCTTATTTACAAAACCTTGAATTGTTTGAGTCATAGCTTTTCTAGTAACCATTTGGACTGTCTGTGAGAGTTGCTTCGTATAGACAATTTGACTGATTCCCCCACCAGCTTTAGCGATTTCTTCTATTTCCTTTAATCCATCTCCGCTTTTAACTTGTTCATCTAATATGCCAATTACATTCACTGTAATTCCATATTCTTTAGCTAGACTTGAGACTGCTAAAGGATCCTCACCATGATTTGAATAGCCATCCGTAATTAATAAAATTTGCTTTAATTTTCCCTTATACATACTTAATCCCCTCCGCATAAAAGTTGTTACCATCTTGTCCAAATTTGGGAGGGGATAAACATTTATTTTTTTTACTATGCCATCGCACTATATGATGAAATAGACGTCCATTGAGGCATATTTTGTTTTACAACTGCTACTACCACTGTCATATCGTCATTTATATCTCCTGTGTTCGAACGAATTACCTCTTCTAGAAGCAACTCAGCTACCGCTTGAGGATCATCTGTCTCTAACTCACTTATTTTTCGTTTCATCCACATTTCATAGTTTTCGACATGTCTTGGTCCTTCGAAAATTCCATCGCTCATCATAATTAACAAATCTCCCGCTTTCAATTGCTCGCTTACAACCTCTACATCAAAATCATCAATGATGCCAATTGGAAGATTACTACCTTCTACTTTAATAACTTGTTTTCCTCGCTTAACAAAACTTGGAGAAGAACCTATTTTCAAAAACTTTGCAGATGCGTCATGTAAATCAACCATTGCTAAATCTAAAGTAGCAAACACTTCTTCTGTTGTACGCAATGATAGAATTGAATTGATAGATTTAATAGCAACAGTTTCTTCAATACCTGAGTTTAGTATTTTTTGTAATAACTTAAGTGTTTCATTACTTTCTATATGCGCGCGTTCTCCGTTTCCCATTCCATCACTTATTGCGATAGCATGTTTTCCCGCGCCTACATCCATAATTTTAAATGCGTCTCCAGAAATAAAACCGCCACCTTTTGCTGCAGTTGCCACTCCCGTTTCAATAATAAATGCTTTATCCGAACCAAATGTAACTAAGTAATTACCATTTGGTATTTTAGCTGATTCTTCTTTTAAAACAACAATTGTTTCTTTTAAAATATCCGAAAGTATAGGAGCAATTAATTTTTGGCACTCGCCATACTCATTTTCAAATGGAATTAAAATATCGATATCAATATTCCCTTGCTCCAAGTTATAAATTTCCACTTGGCTTACATCTATTCCAAAATTTAATAGTGCTTGAAGGATCTGCTCTTCTTGTAGCTGATGGTTTTCTTTTTCACGTTGAATCTCTTGTGCAAAATCAACCATTACTTTAGAAACTCCTCTTAATTGCTCCGCGACTAGTCTTCTACTTTCTTGTACTTGCTTTTTTAATCTCTGATTCGCACGGAAATAAAATACTTCTTGCTTCATTAAATCCGCCATTTTCGATGAGCGTTGACAATACTTTTCCCAATCTCTCATAAATTGGCCATTTTTGATGAGCTTGTCCTTTTCAACTAAATCCATCATATTTTCCATGTATTGATATGTTCGGTCACCATGATTCGACCAACAATGATCCTTTTTCAAACAACTATTACAGCATTTATTTGAAATACTGCAAATAAATAACTCTTCATCTGTTAATTCATCTTCAATTTTTGCAAATTGACTCGGTTGAGAAAAACTTGCTGATAAAGCTTCGAATACATTTGAAAATTGAGTAATTCGATTCGCAGTTAAATCTCTTATTTTACGCAAATATTGTTGCTGATCTGTAGAGTGCTCTTCAGTACCTGGCACTAATTTAGCTAATTGTTTTAAAAGTAGTGATGGTGTTAGTAAAAATAAAAGAATTGCAATGCCTGATTCGATTATTGAAAAGATAATATCCGATTGCTTTTCCGCATAAAAGCTAATTAAACATGTTCCAATTAATAAGCCAGCTGATGCACCTAAACGTTTACCTTCTTTTAATAACCCTCCTAGTAACCCGGAGAATGCTAATAAACTCATTTGATATAAACTTGATACACTTGCTAGACTTAATATTAATCCAGTTACAACACCTACCGTACAACCAACGGTTCCTCCAGCTGCAAAAGCAAATAGTAAAACAATATATCTAGTCACAATATGTTGAATTGATAAGTCTTGGATATACCAGTCAGTTGTCCCCGTCACAACCGAAGCTAAAAGTATCACTAAACAAACAATTTCTTCGACCCCTAAAAGTTGCTTTCTTTTAGGAATTGCCAATAATGGTACACTTTGAAAAAATATCATCGTTAATATAAAACTTAATCCAGCTTCCACTGAAGCCATTAAAACATCGTACATTAGAACTTCCTGTTGGAAAGCGTATGCTATTAAAAGATGACTAATAAAAACTGATAGAAATACTTGAAATGGGACGAGACCTACATAATGTCGTTTCACTCTCGAGAAGAAAATATTGAGGATAAAAAATAAGATGACTGTGGAAAATGCGTAAGCAGCAGTTTCAATCGAAACCGTCACTGCCCCTAACATTAAAGCTACAAATGCAACCCCTGTCCGTTCTCGCTTCATCATATATACTGAAGCAAAGAAAGGTAATACGAATGGTAGAATATGGGATAAGATCAGCGCACGTCCAAGCAAAAATCCAGTCAAAAAGATTAATAGTCCCCAGTCGAATAACGCTCTTTCTAATTTAGGTTTTATTGATTTAGAAGATTTACTAAAAATAGATTGAAATCCGTTCGTAGGGAACAAGTTTGTTGTAGTATTAGTTGCCCCTCTTTGTAGTTTAGTCATTTTTCCACCCCATCCGAATTGTTTTATTGTCCATATTTTAACTTGTCCCATTGCAATAAAATGTCAAAATGACATAGTAAAATTAAAGATTTCTTCGACGTTATAATCTTTATGCTACAACTGTTTTACAAAATATGAGTAATACTATCATCAGAATTGCTCTAATCAAGTAAAACCAACGCATTTTATAAATAATATGTCTATAAAAAATCTGAATAAACTGAAAACTATCGAGGTTTGATGGTTCTAAAATGAAGTTTAAGATTCCGTTAATGTATTTTATTGAAATTTTGTGAACTAAAAAAAAGATTTAGACGACAAAAAAACGCCTAGCTCTTTTAAGAGACTAGACGTTCTTTTCTAAAAGTATGACCCGTACGGGATTCGAACCCGTGTTACCGCCGTGAAAGGGCGGTGTCTTAACCGCTTGACCAACGGGCCGTCAAAAGGAATGGTAGCGGCGGAGGGAGTCGAACCCCCGACCTCACGGGTATGAACCGTACGCTCTAGCCAGCTGAGCTACACCGCCATTATCTTCAAACGACAATTTTTATATTAACATGGGTAATTTTACACGTCAACAGTTTTTTTCTACAGATTAATAGATTATTTTTACTTATATTAAACATACAAAAACGCACTCAACTAATGAGTGCGTGTTCTATATAATCATTTATGTCCTGACAAGGTAGCAAATTAACCTCGACGAGCTCCACGACCACCGCGCTTAGATTCGGTGTTACGTTTTAAAGAAGCTAGGCGATCTTCACTGTCTTTTAAAAATTTACTCATTTTTTGATCAAATGTTTCTTTAACCGGACGTTGATCTGAACGGTTTTGACTTTTACCACGGTTTCCTCCACCGTTACCTCCACCGTATGAAGGTCTGCTTGTGCGAGGTCTTTGCTCACGCTCTCCCTCTTTAACTGGCGGACGTTCTTTCGCTTTTTTAATTGAAAGACCGATTTTACCGTCTTTTTCAACATTGATTACTTTCACTTCAACTTCATCGCCAACTTTTAAATGTTCGTTAATATCTTTAACATAGTTGTCAGCTACTTCACTAATGTGAACAAGTCCAGTTACTCCCTCTGGTAACTCTACGAAAGCACCAAAATTTGTAATTCCTGTAACTTTCCCACTAACTTTGCTGCCTACCTCAATTGACATAAAAAAAATGCTCCTCCTTAAGTTGTTTAACTGGATTTACTATATTATATAAAATAATAAAAACACGTGTCAATGAAACGATAATTACTTAATATTGGGAAAGATTATTTCTCCTTCTTTTGAAAAAAATAAATTTTTCCGAGCAATTTCAATAATATACTCATCGTTACTTAATTGATCAATTAATTGTTTTGAATCCTTCACTTCACTTTTAGTCTTTTCTAAATTTGTTTTTGCTTGTTTTAATTGATTCATTTTTGATGAATAAATATGTTGTTGAGTTTGAAACTGAGATTGTAATAACACAATAAGGGGAACCGCAAAAATGAAGAATAATGAAACACGCATTAAAAACTTTTTAAAACTCCTTTTCTTCGGAGTCACAAATTGTTCCTCAACTAAAACAATATTTTGCTTAGGTTGAACTTGGCTAGTTAAATCTAATTTTCTAGCATGCTCCATCTATTTCTTCCTCCTATCTAAAAGATCTTTTACTTTTTTAATAGTAGTAAGGAAGATATTCTTGAATTTTCCGAAAACTCCTTTATAACGCGCTAAAAAGTTTTTGACTCGTTTTGGCACAAAAAACCAACATACTCTGACGAAAAACAATAAAATTGATAGGACGAAGTTGTAAAGTAAACGGATTAGTCGAATAAGGACACTATAAATAAATAATAGAATTAAAATAATTACGTGTATAAGCCATTTAATCGGTATGATCATAAAGATTTTTACTAACTTCACGGTAATCAAATAAATCCTAATAACTAATTGTATCATAAATTCTAATATTCTTTTATAAATCGATTGGAGCAAACTTTTATACGCAGCATAACCACATAGTAAAGCTAATAATAAATAAAATCTTAATGCGCCTTCATTCACTAAATATAGAACATAGAAAACTAGTAATCCCTGTAGGATCCAAAATAGTATATCTGTGCCAAATACGATAAATTTATTACTTCTACCTCGATACAAAAAGCGATGGTATGTATCTAGTGCCATACCAAGGTAAGCACCCATACCAACCATCGCAACCATAGAGTAAAACTGAACATTTAAGCTCATTTAAATAGTTTGCTAAAGATTCCTTTAGCTTTCCCCGAATTGTATTCATCAATATAGATTAATTCGTTAATTTTCCCTTTTATGGCTACATTGCCTTTTTCAACATCGAGGTTTTTCATTTGCAAATTATGACCTTTAATATGCAAAAATCCTAAAGCCGTTTCTAATAAGAATTCTTCACTATCAAAACTCTCTACTTGTTTTACTCCTGTTATTTCTAGGTATCTTCTACTTTTTAACGCTAAATCCTGTTCTACTATTTGGCTTGAATTCTTCGCATTTAGCTCATATGGATTATTCATATCGTCCCTCCATCTACATAGACTGTAATTTTTAAAATAATACAGTTTTATTTGTACAAGTATATGAAGGGACAAGATTTTTAGAACAAGCTATCTGTTAGTTTTTCTTCGCCAACAATCGTAAACATTGCATCTGCTTCTTCTTTACGAACCGTTTCTTTTAACAAATTCACTTTTGCTGTAACAATTTTTTGTCCAAAGCGAATTTTTAATTCGTCACCTACTTTAACTTCTGTAGATGCTTTCGCAACTGTGCCATTAATTGTAATTCTACCTTGATCCGCTACCTCTTTAGCAAGTGTACGACGTTTAATAATTCTCGACACTTTTAAAAATTTATCAAGTCTCATAATAAATACTCCTCGCTTTTTATTTCATTGCTCTATTAAACAACATTAAAAGAACTTATTTCATAAAAATTAGTCGAACTTCTTAGCCTCATTCCATATCTCATCCATTTCCTCGAGAGATACATCTGAAAATGACTTATTCATTTCTCTTAGCCTTGATTCGATAAATTGGAAGCGCTTAGTGAATTTCGAATTTGTTTTTAAAATTGCTTCCTCAGGATTTACATCAATAAATCGTGCTAGATTAACAATACTAAAAAGAACATCACCTAGTTCTTCCTCAATTTTTGATTGATCTTTTAACTCAATAGCTGCTAGAACTTCAGCTATTTCTTCTTTTATTTTATCAACTACTGGTGTTAATTCGGTCCAATCAAATCCTACTTTTGCAGCCTTACTTTGAAGCTTTTCTGCTTTTAATAATCCAGAAAGTTCTTTCGGGATTCCTGAAAGAATTGATTCAACTTCTTTTCCTTTTTCAGCTTCTTTTAGTTGCTGCCAGTTTTGGACAACTTCATCTTCATTTTCAACATGTACGTTTCCAAATACGTGTGGATGACGATAAATCAATTTACTTACTAATCCTTTAATCACATCTTGTATTGAGAAATATCCATCATCTTCTCCGATTTGTGCATGAAGCATCACCTGAAGTAATACATCACCAAGTTCTTCGATGATATGTTCATCATCTTCCTCATCAATTGCCTCTAGTAGTTCATATGCTTCTTCTAATAAGTATTTCTTTAACGACTCATGTGTTTGCTTCTGATCCCAAGGACATCCGTCTGGACCTCGTAAAGTAGCAATAACAGAACGAAGCGTTTCAAATTGATGATATAAATCCTCTTCATGTTTAACAGGTGGTACATATACACTTGTTAGATTATTAATAGATGTATCACGGTCAAGCTCAAATAAAGGAACTTTACTAATTATTTCTTCTTTACTACCCGCTGCAGTAACGATATATACTTCGTAATCGTCCGGAAGCTGCTCCATCAATTTTAATTTTGTATGAGAAGCAGTCATTTGATCATAAACCTGGCAAATAATTAGATGTTGTCTATACGTTATATATTCATTTTCTAAATCAGTTGCATCAATAAATTGAAACCCTTCAATCGGATCAATCTGCAAACTAGTAAACATAGCGTCTAAGAAGCTTTGTCCACCTTTAATGTCTAAATGAATTTTCCCCTCGTTAGCCAATTCAATTAATAGTTGTACTGTTTTTTCGGCTACTAAAGGATGCCCTGGTACTGCATATGTAATGGATGTGTGTGTTGAGGCTTCAATTAATCGGTTAACGATTTCTGAATAGACATCTTCAAAACGATCATGTTTCTCATAAACAGCATCAAAAGATTGGTATGTCAGTCCTTCATTTTGTAATTCTTGTATAACAGGATGGTCTTTTGTTCGTAAAAATAGATTTTCAGTTTTTTGTATTACTTTATAGATTCCAAGTGGAAGCTGTTCAATATCACCCGCACCTAAACCTAAGACTGTAATCGTGTTCATATTTGCTCCTCCTGTTCGTTTAAGAGAGCCATTTTTGTAATTTTTTACTTTTAACTAATGAACTTAACTCTTCTACCGTAAATAACTTAATTTTTATTAACACAATCGCAAAAACAATTGCTCCTACTGTTGCTGACGTTAGAGCTTCGACTAACATTCGTAAACGAAGAGGATTAATAATCATCGCATACTTTTCAAATACAATTTCATATACATACACACTAGCATACATAATTGCTAACGCGACAAGAAGCTTCCCAATAAACTTTATGCCAAAAAAAGTTACTCTAGACAACTTATAAATATAAGCTAAATTCAAGATTGTCACGATAATCAAAGCAAAAACAGTTGAATAGGCCGCTCCTTTTGAGCCAATTTGCTCCATTAATATGACATTTCCTATAAATTTTACACACCCACCAATAAATACATTTAGGGCCGGAATTAAACTTTTCCCTAGTCCTTGTGCGATTGATGAGGTTGTAATTGAAATACCAGCAAAAAAGATTGAGATACATAAAATGGAAAGGACATCAGTTCCTAAATCATTTCGATAAAGCATGATGTTCGTCGGATGTATGATGGAAATTAAACCGATTGTTGCCGCAGCCCCTACAACGATACTTACTCTTATTGCCGCAGAAATTCGATTATTTATTGAATTGTGTTCTTTTCTTACTAATTCACTTGAGAGATATGGAATTAATGCTAGTGAGAATGATGAAGCAATGACCGCTCCTAGCTGAATTAAAGGAAATCCCCGATCATAGATACCTTTAACTAACTTTGCACCCTCAACATGGTAACCATATTGTACTAATAATGGATAAAACGAAATCGAATCAATAAATTGAATGAATACAAGTACTAAGCTACTTAAACTAAGTAGAATTCCTTGATATAAAATCGTCTTTAATTCTGAACGGTATGTTTTTACTAAGCTAATTTTAGGAATCGTTAAACCAGATCCTTTAAAAGATACCCAGTAAAAGAAGTATAAAATTGCTGCGATACTTCCTAAAATAGATCCTGATACAGCCCCTGCACCAACAATATAAAGATTATCTGTTGTTTGCAGTAAATAAATTGATAAAACTAGAATAGTAACTACACGAAATAATTGTTCGATTACTTGGCTTACTGATGTAGGTCCCATATCACCTAAGCCCTGATAATACCCGCGAAAAGCTGATGTGATAGGCACAAATAAAAAGCCAACACTTACTACTCTAATAAGCATTGCTAGATGACTATCTCGCATAAAATGCGCAATACTATTACTTCCTATGTATAACGTCATAAAACAAGCTGTACCAATTAATAACAGCATCAAAAATGTTGCATAGACCAGTTCCTTGGCACCCTTCTCATCTTTTTTAGCCAATCGTTCTGCTACGTAAGATGATAGAACTAAAGGAAAACCATAGGTAGAAAAAGCTAATGCAATGGCATAAACCGGATATACCTGCTGATAAATATAGTAACCTAAGTCGCCAGCAATATTTTGATATGGAATTTTATAAAATGCACTTAATACTTTTGATAATAGTGATGCTATAGTGATGAATAAAGCCCCTTGTAGGGCTGCTTTCTGCTTAGCTTTTTGCAAAAGGATTACAACTCCTTTAATAGACGGTTCAACCTTTAATGTATTACATTATTGGGGTTTATGTAAAGAGTTGCCAAAAGAAAAACCATTCCTTAGCCAAGTTTGGTAAAGGAATGGTCCACTTTTTGTACTTTTTAACTCTATGAACTAGCTCTTTGATATTACTCCATCTTTAAGTTCGAAATTTCCTTAATAAAAGAAGATACCATCATATTTAGTTCCGCCGAGTAACTCCTCGAGGCATAAGAACATGGAAAGTAAAAACATTTTCCATGTTCTTATGCTTGTCGGAGCTAAACAGCCGCCATACTTTTCTTTACTGTTCCATTTGTCTAGCTAAGAAGTTCGTTGCTGTGTCGATGGCTTTTTTCTCAACCTCTGTAATTGTTTTATCTTTGGAGAAGATTACTACAGCCCCTATTGGGTCTCCACTAGCTATAACTGCCCCAACAGCATAGGATTGATATTTTTCAATCACACTTTCGATAAATGATGCCTCGCCAGGCTCACTTACGACTTTCGAGTTGCGCTCAGTCATAGTTTTTTCAATGATATCACCTATATTTTTGTTTAAGTATTCTTTCTTAGAACCTCCTGAAACCGCAACTACTGAATCTCTGTCACTAATTATGACTGTATGACCTAGCGTATCATATAGTGCATCAGCATATTCCTTCGCAAAATCACTTAACTCGCTGATAGGTGAATATTTCTTTAGGATAACTTCTCCATCTCGATCAACAAATATTTCTAATGGATCACCCTCACGAATACGCAAAGTTCTCCGAATTTCTTTTGGTATAACCACTCGACCTAAATCGTCAATACGACGAACAATTCCTGTTGCTTTCATACTTGTAAAGCGCCTCCTCACTTACTTGCATGTCTACGTTGATGAAAGATACTTGAGTGACAATGAGGTAAGGTCACCCTTAATTAATGATAGTATCCTACACAACTTCCGTTCTATACAAAATAAGTGAGATTTTTTGACACCTTTACTAAAAATATAGTAGTGAAAGCACATTTTGGTAAATTTCTATTAGTGTAATTCCGGTATCTTCTCTTTAGGAGGACATAAGCAAGTCCTAAAAGAAGGGTAAGAAAACCCTTATTCGATACTCTTGTCGGAGCTGAACAAGGCGCATTCACTTTTCGATTTGTCTAGTTCCTGCGCCTAGCTCCTCGAGGTCATAAGCCCAAGCCCGATTAAGGTAAAAGGCAACCTTTATCGATCTTTGTCTTATGCTTGTCGGAGCTGAACAAGGCGCATCCACTTTTCGATTTGTCTAGTTCTTGCGCCTAGCTCCTCGAGGTCATAAGCCCAAGCCTGATTAAGGTAAAAGGCAACCTTTATCGATCTTTGTCTTATGCTTGTCGGAGCTGAACAAGGCGCATCCACTACTCTTTAAGCATTTACACTTTCTTTTTTCACATTTTTTAGACCTGTTATTAATCCTTCTAGTGTAGTTAACCAGTCAGCAGGTTTCTTTCCTTTAATATCTAAAGAAATCTTTAATTTTGAACCATCCATACCAAGTCCGATGCCTCTTCCAAATGAATTACATAATTGGAAAAGTTTTGCACCATCGATATTTGTACTAGCTTGTTCAGAGAAATACACGCTAACTTCTGACTTCACTTGTTTAATTAGCTCAATTTTCTCTGCATTTGCTAACAGTTTTATATGTGCGATTTGACATAAATAACCGACTTCTAAAGGAAACTCTCCAAATCGATCCATCAATTCATCTTGTAAGTCATTTAATTCCTCAAATGATTCCAAACGTCTAAATTGCTTGTACATCTCAATTTTTTGCTTACTATCCTGGATATACGTATCCGGTAAATACGCATCTACCTCTACGTCGATTTCGATCGTGATTAAATCCTCTTTCTTTATACCTCTACGTTGCTCAATTGCATCTTTTAGCATTTGAGAATATAGATCAAATCCCACAGAATCAATAAATCCATGTTGTTGGGCACCAAGTAGATTTCCAGCACCTCGTATTGATAAGTCTCGCATAGCGATTTTAAATCCAGAGCCAAGCTCAGTAAATTCTTTAATCGCTTGTAGACGTTTTTCTGCAACTTCAGTTAGTACTTTATCTTGTTTATATGTGAAGTACGAATATGCCACTCGATTTGATCGGCCAACTCGTCCTCTTAATTGATAAAGTGTAGATAACCCCATACGATCTGCATCATACACAATCAATGTATTTACATTTGGAATATCAACACCTGTTTCAATGATCGTAGTGCTGACAAGGACATCGTATTGTCCATCTAAGAAACCGTACATGACAGATTCTAGTTCACCCTCATTCATACGACCATGTGCAACGGCAACCTTTGCATCAGGAACAAGCATTGAAATTCGTTCAGCCATACGTTCGATATCTTCAACACGGTTATATAAGAAATAAATTTGTCCGTCACGAGATAATTCTCTCTCAATCGCTTCTCTAACTAATGCAGCATTATACTCCACAACATATGTTTGAACCGGGAAACGGTTTTCAGGCGGTGTCTCAATTACTGATAAATCCCTTACACCAAGCATCGACATATGTAGTGTACGAGGTATTGGAGTAGCAGTTAAAGTTAATACATCAATATTTGCTTTAAGTTGTTTAATTTTTTCTTTATGAGAAACACCAAATCGTTGCTCTTCATCAATAATTAATAATCCTAAATCTTTATAGATAATATCTTTTGATAATAATCGATGCGTACCTACGACTATATCTACAGAACCTTCTTTTAACCCTTTCATCGTTTCTAACTGTTGCTTACGTGAACGGAAACGATTTAATAAACCTATGTTAATTGGGAAATCTTGAAATCTTTCTCGCAATGTTTCAAAATGCTGTTGAGCAAGAATTGTAGTTGGAACTAAAAATGCTACTTGTTTCCCCTCAACTATCGCTTTAAATGCTGCTCGAATAGCCACTTCAGTTTTTCCATACCCAACATCACCACATAATAATCGATCCATTGGGCGTTCTCTCTCCATATCCTTCTTAATTTCATGGATCGAACGAAGCTGATCATCTGTTTCTTGATATGGGAATGATGATTCAAACTCTTGTTGTTCTAAACCGTCAGGAGAAAAAGCATATCCTTTTGAAGCTTCACGTTCTGCATACAATTTAATTAAATCGTCTGCAATATCTTGGACGGAGCCTTCAACTTTTTTCTTAACCTTTTTCCAATCAGTACCACCAAGTTTATAAATTTTCGGTTCTTTCCCTTCAGAACCTACATATTTTTGCACTTGATCAATTTGTTCGATTGGAACAAATAATTTATCTTCTCCGTGGTATCGTATGTGTAAATAATCTTTATGAATTCCATTTATCTCAAGCGTCTCAATGCCAAGAAATTTACCAATACCGTGATTAACGTGTACAACATAATCCCCGACTTTAAGCTCTGAGTAATTTTTAATACGCTCAGCGTTTGATAATTTAGAATTAATTCTCTTTTGTTTCTTCGCTTTTTTAGTAAAAAGCTCTCTCTCAGTTATAAGTACAAATTTTTCCAACGGAAGCTCAAAGCCTGAATTGAGTTCACCTTTCATTATATAAACTTCGCCGCTCTTTATTTGCTCGATGGAAGATACAATCTTACCTTCCATTTTATAATCTGCTAATATATTTTCTATTTTATAAGTTCTCTCGTCACTTTCGCCAAGCATAACAATGGTGTATTTATTTTTCTTCCATCGATCAAGTTCATTCTTCAATAAATTCATTTGACCATGAAACTCTTGCATCGACTTACATTGGATCGAAACAACTTGTTCAGGATGCGTATGATGGATTCTACGCGGGAAAAGACTTGTATGAATTTGCTGACGTTTTCTTGATTGAAGTAAATGGAAGAATTCATGCGAAAACGTAACGCCTTGTAGTGCATTTCCTTCAGCTAGTAAAGATGTATACCACTCGGCCTCATCTTTTTTCAGCTGTTCAACTACTTCATTAACTCGTGAAATTTCATCAATAACGACAATTGAATCTTGAGAAACATAATCTAGTAAACTAAATTGTTTTTCATAGATTAGACCAAAGTATTTATAGATTTGATCGATTAAGTGCCCTTGTCTAAGTTGCTCAAGGTCATAAGATACTTTTGCAATTAGATTTTCTTTTAATTGATTATCGCTTGCTTTAGAAAGTGTTGTTTTAAATGCATCTTCAATTCGTTGAACGCCTAATTGCAAGTCCGTTTTTGATACAATTCTTTCTGTTGCTGGTCCAATTTGTACACGGTCATACTTATTAATCGATCTCTGGTTATCTGGCGAAAAAGAACGGATTGAATCAATTTCTGTATCAAACAATTCAATTCTTATCGGATCTTCGTACGTTAAAGGATATATATCTAGAATCCCACCTCGCACACTAAATTCACCTTTACTTTCAACCATACCAACTCGCTCATATCCCATTTGAACAAACCGTGAAATCAAATTAGGTAAATCAATTTCTTCACCTAATTCAAAGTAAAGTTGATAACTTGCCCATAGTTCGGGAGAGGGAAGGAATCCTACAACACCGGATACAGGTGTTACAATAATAGATGCTTTATTTGACATTAAACTATTTAACGCTATTAATCTTTGCGATCTAAGTTCTGGACTTGAAACGGCAATCTCAGACGCAATAAGTTCATTAGCTGGATATAAAAATATCTTATCTTTTCCTACAACCGATTTTAAATCCTCGAATACTTTTTGAGCTTGAAGAAGATTATTTGTTACGATTAACTGCGTTTTTCCAGTCTCTTTAAAAACTGCACCAGCCAACAAAGTTTTTGCAGATCCTGTTAAGTTTGTAACCAATTGTTCTCTTAGTCCATCCTTAATTCCCTTTATTACTTTTTTAATATCTTTATACTGGTTAAATTGTTCGATTAAACCAATCACGAAGCTAATCTCCCCTAACAGTCAATCTAAGTCTATTTCTCAACACATACCCTTAGTTGAAGTTTATATTTGTAATGAATTCGAAATTTAAAACAGAAAAACGCCTTAGGTATCTAACCAAAGGCAATTTAATTTATGAAATTCTTATATTGATGATAATGCGGAAATTCAGTAAGAGCCATTTCGCAATCCTCACACACTATTTGAACAACTTGGTTAGGAGATTGAATAAAATTTACAAAATCACTTAATTCAGCATCAAATGAATGACAATAATAAGACGAAATCTGTAGCAATTGCTGTTTTTCAAATCTACCTATTAATTTTTGACAATACCTACATTGACATTCTAATAATTCCATAATGCCTCCATACAACAAAAAATTCATATATACAGTATGGATTGTACTAACTATACTTATTCAATACGGAGGCTCAAATTCCTGTTTTTTTATTTTTTGGCTTTGTTAAACTATATTGTTGACATCCACGAGAGTCGCCTCTTTTCTGCGGACGAACAACTAAGTCCTTTCACGTTTATGATCTAGAGGTTTTTAACTTCTCATTTTTCCGCAGTAGTTTCATGGGTTCTCTGCCTAAAAACAATACAAAGTGCAGAGCTTATTTTTTATTATATTGGTTCATAACTTCTACAAATGGATGTTTTAAAAAGTATTCACATGCATCTGCTGCTTTTTTGACGCTATCTACTACTTCAGCTACTTCTTCTTCATGAAAGTTTGAAAGAACATGATTGACTACACTCATACCATTTGGTCGGTCCACACCAATACGAATACGTTGAAACTCTTGTGTCCCCAAATGTTGTATTAAAGATTTAATCCCATTATGTCCACCTGCACTGCCTTTTGTACGTAAACGTAATTTGCCAGTTGGAATATCCATCTCATCATAAAGTACAATTAAGTCTTCTAATTCCACACCAAAATAGTCCATAAAAGGTCTCACGCATTCTCCAGATAAATTCATATATGTAAGAGGCTTAACTAAAAAAACTTTTTCTCCATTTACCATTCCAGATGAATATACACCATTAAATTTCTGTTGGTTCAATTGCATTCCAAAGCGGTGAGCTAATTCATCGATCGCAATGAATCCTATATTATGTCTTGTTCTCTCATATTCTCTTCCAGGATTTCCTAACCCGACAAACATTTTCATCCATGCGTCCCTCCAGTCGTTTATTTGTCTTATTTACACTTTACTATTCGCTCAGTTATATTACGAAAAGACGTAACCACTTCAGGCTACGTCCTCATTTCGTTAAATTAAAGATATCATACCGTATGATTTTATTAATCAAATAAAGTACTTACTGATTGTTCTTCATATACACGAATAATTGCTTCACCAAGTAGGCCTGCAACTGATAATTCTACAAGTTTTTCTGTCTTCTTTTCTTCAGCAAGACAAATTGAATTAGTTACAACTAATTCTTTAATACAAGAGTTTTCAATGCGATCAATCGCTGGTCCAGACAATACAGGATGTGTACAGCAAGCATAAACATCTTTCGCACCGTGCTCAACTAATGCGTTGGCAGCAAGTGTAATTGTTCCTGCTGTATCAATAATGTCATCAATTAAGATGGCAGTTTTACCCTCAATATTACCAATGATATTCATAACTTCCGAAACATTTGGTCTTGGACGACGTTTATCAATAATTGCAATTGGTGCTTTTAGACGATCAGCCATTTTACGAGCTCTTGTTACTCCACCATGATCTGGAGAAACAATTACGATGTCTTCAAGCTGTTTTTTTCTAAAGTAGTCAGAAAGGATAGGTACACCTAATAAATGATCGATTGGAATATCAAAGAATCCTTGAATTTGTGGCGCATGCAAATCAAGAGTAATTACTCGAGTAGAACCTGCTGTTTCAAGTAGGTTTGCAACTAATTTAGAAGTAATCGGCTCACGTGAACGAGCTTTACGATCTTGACGAGCGTAACCATAGTAAGGAATCACTAGATTTATTGTCTTTGCAGATGCACGTTTTAGCGCATCAATCATGATTAATAATTCCATAATACTCTCATTTACAGGGAAGCTAGTCGATTGAATGATAAATACATCACAACCACGAATACTTTCTTCTATATTAATTTGCACTTCTCCGTCGCTAAAACGAGAAACTGAACATTTACCAAGCTCTACGCCAATATGTTTTGCAATTTCTTCTGCTAATTTAGGATTGGAATTAAGAGTAAATACTTTTAAATGCTTGTCTGGATATTGATTAGGCATGTTTCGTGTACCCTCCGCTTTTTTCTTTTTATCTATAATTAATTTTTATAGTAACCTTCTTTGTTCACTTGTCTTGCTCTTGCAATAGCAAGAGAATCTTCTGGAACCTCATCTGTAATCGTTGATCCAGCTGCAATATATGAACCTTTTTTAACTGTAACTGGAGCAATTAAGTTCGAATTACATCCAACAAATACATTATCTTCAATAATGGTTTTAAACTTATTTTTCCCATCATAGTTTACCGTAATCGAACCGCAGCCTAGGTTTACTCCTTGACCTACTTCAGCATCACCTATATAACTTAAATGCGAAGCCTTACTTCCATTACCAAATGTTACTTTTTTTGTTTCAACGAAGTTTCCAATACGAACTTCATTACCTAATGTCGTTGCAGGACGAATATGAGCAAATGGCCCAACAGTCGTTGAATCGCCAATTTTACTCTCATGTACAACTGATTGTTTTATGCTTGTTTCATTTCCAATTTCACTATCGATAATTTCAGTATTCGGTCCAATTGTACAATCAGATCCAATCTTACTATTTCCATAAATCATCGTGCCCGGGTAAAGAATCGTATCTGAACCAATCACAGTATCAGCAGAAATATAAGTGCTTAATGGATCAATAATTGTTACTCCATTTAGCATATGCTTCTTATTAATTTCTTTACGCATTAGTGTTTCGGCAAACGATAAGGCATAACGATCGTTAACACCTAACGTTTCATCAAAGTTTGGTGTTTTGTATGCGGCTACAGTTTCATCTTTAGCCTTTAGTAGTTCAATAACGTCTGGTAAGTAGTATTCACCTTGTGAGTTATCGTTGTTTACATCATTTAACACTTCAAATAATGCTTTATTATCAAAGCAATATGTGCCTGTGTTTATTTCTTGAATTGTAAGTTCATCAGACGTTGCATCCTTATGCTCAACAATTCTTTGTACTGATCCATCTATGCTCCTAATTATTCTACCATAACCAGTAGAATCCTCAAGGTGAGCTGTTAAAATGGTAGCTTTTGCCTGCAATCTTTCATGCTCTTCAAAAAGGGCTTGAATTGTTTCAGGTGTTATTAATGGTGTATCTCCACAAATAACTAAAGTAGTACCTTCTTTATCCTTTAAAAGTGGCGCTGCTTGAATTACAGCATGTGCAGTTCCTAATTGCTCTGCTTGAAGAGCGTATTCACTATTTTCACCCAATTGTGTTTTAACTAATTCTGCTCCGTGACCAACAACAGTTACAACAGTATGTACGCCCACTGATTTTACATGATCGACTACATGCTGAACCATTGGTTTCCCACAAACAGGATGAAGTACTTTATATAATTTTGATTTCATTCTAGTGCCCTTACCTGCTGCTAGAACAATCGCATATTTATTTGACATAGTCATCCTCCATCAATCTATCTACCCATACTAGAAAGCTTAAAATGCTAATTTTAACAATTTTTATCAAATTTACATCTTTGTTATTATACCATAAAAAAAGAACCCATTATACATTAACGGGTTCTTTTTGGTCATATTTTTAAGAAGCACCTGCTTCTTCAAAGTCTTCTTCTAACTCACCTACACGGTGATATTCAGCTAATACAGAATCCTGTATTTTGCTACGAGTTGAAGAGTTAATCGGATGAGCGATATCACGGAATTCTCCATCCGGAGTACGTTTGCTTGGCATTGCTACGAATAAACCGTTATTACCATCAATTACACGAATATCATGAACGACAAATTCATGATCTAAAGTGATTGATGCGATTGCTCTCATACGACCTTCCGTGTTTACGCGGCGTAGTCTTACGTCTGTCACTTCCATCTTGTTCACCACCTTTTTCATCTTTAAGCAATACTAGTTAGTTTCAACAATTTTCAAAAATTTCCTTCTTTTTGGAAAATTTTTATGTAATTTATTTAATTTTTAAAAAAATTCATCAAATCAGAGGCCTCAAGTAATTTATCGGAAATATTTATGTAAAATTTAGGAATTTACAAAAAAAAACCTGAAAAATTTTCAGGTTTTAAACAATTGCTATACATTCTATTTCTACAAGTACATCTTTTGGTAGTTTTGCGACCTCTACACAGCTTCTAGCTGGCTTGTGTTCATTGAAAAATTCCTCATAGATTCCATTGAAATTTACGAAGGTTGATAAGTCTTTTAAGAACACAGTTGTTTTTACTACTTTCGTTAAATCAGTACCTGCTTCTTCTAAAACTGCTATTAAGTTAGCAAATACTTGTTTTGTTTGTTCTTCGATTCCGCCTTCAACAATTGTTCCATCTACACGTAAAGGAATTTGTCCTGAAGTGTATAATAGGCCATTAGCAATAACTGCTTGAGAATATGGACCAATTGCCTTTGGTGAATGATCAGTATGGATTATTTGCATATGTACTCTTCCCCTCTATTATTATGAAATTAGCTGACACATTTGTGTGCTATTCCGTTTTAATAAATGATTCTTCTAGGAAATTACCTTTTTCAACTCGAATAAGTTGTTCTCTTTCATTTACCTCTGATAATTTAACAAGCGAGATATAATCTTCTACTAATCGCTCTTCTATATTTACGGCTTCTACTAATACACCAATACCAGCTACGTTTGCTTGGAATTCTTTTAATAAATTCTTCATGCCAGTAATCGTACCGCCAGCTTTCATAAAGTCATCGATGATTAAAACATTTGAACCGGCCTCAATGCTTCTTTTCGTTAGTGCCATCGTCTGAATTCGTTTTGAAGAACCAGATACATAATTAATACTTACAGTTGAACCTTCTGTTACTTTGTTATCTTGACGAACGATAACAACTGGTACATTTAAATAATTTGCAACTGCGTATGCAAGTGGTATTCCTTTAGTCGCAATCGTCATAACAATATCCACTTTTTTCTTACCAAAAATCGATGCAAACATACGTCCCACACTATTAACATAGTTAGGATTGCTCAGTATGTCAGTCATATATAGATATCCACCAGGCAGTACTCTGTCTGGTTTTTGAAGTAAATCGCATAACTCTTCAATTAAATTATTTACTTCTTGAATGCTAATACTAGGAATATATTTAACTCCGCCCGCTGCTCCAGGCACAGTCATCAATGTTCCAATTCCTTGCTGTTCAAACGTCTGCTTAATAATACCTAAATCTTCACTAACTGAAGATTTTGCAGATGCATACAAATCAGCAAAAAAAGTTAATGATACTAACTGTTGCGGATGATGCAACAAATAATGGGTCATACCTACAAGACGAGAGCTTCTTCTAATTTTCATGTGAGCACCTCTAATCACGAATATTTTAACAAAATCTTATAATAATATTCGTTTTTAATCAAGTTTTTCACGTTCACCAAGCATACGAACAGCATAAACTTGGTCACAAAAACCTTTTAATCCATTATAAACACGATTCATTCTTGAATCATGCCTTACTAAACCAAATACCGTCGGTCCACTTCCGCTCATTAAAACTGCATCCGCTCCAAAACGCTTCATTTGTTCTTTAATCATTGCAACTTCAGGATGTAGTTGTAATGTAACTGTTTCTAATACATTTCCTAAAGAAGAACATATGTCGTAATATTTCTTTTCAGAAATAGCTTGGACCATTTTATCCACATCTGGATGGGATACATCCTCTAATTTTAGTTTTTGATAAACCGTCGCAGTTGAAACACCTTGACTTGGTTTTGCTAGAATTACCCAGCACGGCGGTGGCGCATCGATATGCTCAATTTTTTCACCGCGTCCCGTTGCTATTGCTGTTCCACCATAAACACAAAAAGAAACATCCGAACCAATTTTAGATCCTATCTCAGCCAATTCATCTAACGTGCAATTTAGATTCCAAAGCTTATTTAAACCTCTTAAAACAGCTGCAGCATCTGAGCTTCCTCCTGCTAAACCAGCAGCAACAGGGATATTTTTAGTAATAAAAATATGCGCTCCTTGTTTAACTCCGAACATATCTTTTAATATGATAGCAGCTTGGTAAGCTAAATTCCTTTGGTCATCAGGCACATATCGATTATGTGACGTAACAATAATTCGATCCTCTTGAAGAAGCTCTAACTCGATTCGATCGGCTAAATCAATTGTTGTCATTATCATTTTCACATCATGATATCCGTCGTTCCTTTTTCCTACTACATCCAACGAAAGATTAATTTTCGCAGGAGCTTTCACCATTAACTTCACTATTCTCACCTTCTTATGAACACTACTTTTTTGCTATTGTATCATAATTAAGTCATAAGAAAAATGTAACCACTAGAAAGTGCTATTTCTCGCTGAGTTTTCGATTGTAAAGGTCACAAAAAACCGAAGCATATTGCTTCGGTTTTGTCGAAGTGAATCTTCATTACTGTTGCTTATTTGATAATTGTAACTCAGCTAATTCGATTGCTCTTTTAACCATGTTCCCGGCATCCTTCGCTCGGATGCCTCCCCAGCCTTCTTTTTGAACAACGTCATAGAAACCAAGATCTTTTGCAAGCTCTTCTTTAAACTTCTCTGACATTACGCCTCTTCTTCTACCCAAAAAAAGCAACCCCCTTTTCATCTTCGACACGCATAGTATGTGTAATATATATAATTTTATTTAATGAAAGGAGAGAAAAAGAAAAGAGACAGTAGATAATCTACTGTCCGTTCGCCATTAGTTCACTTGTATGGTCATCACAGAAAAACAATTCAACTGTTTCTGTTAAAATATCTGCATAACTAAAAGATAAGCGTTCAAATGCGTTCTCTTCTTGATCTAGTTGTACTA
>Ga0102589_1002054_pt1 | contig 24475 bp, 22 predicted proteins | sample AraplaMF_Col_mLB_FD_76858 | JGI IMG/M metagenome (GOLD analysis project Ga0102589, IMG submission 76858) | Arabidopsis root microbial communities from the University of North Carolina, USA - plate scrape MF_Col_mLB | ecosystem: Host-associated > Plants > Roots > Endosphere | place: USA... | reverse complement strand
CCAACGAAATATGGGGGACAGGCTTAACGGAAATAAGGTGCGAAATCCGTGGCGTAGCCTTGATCCTTGATTCTGCCTGCAAGAAGCAGTTCTGCTCCGAGCCTGCCGATTTCATCCGAGCTCTTGGCCGAGGTCCCCGCACAGCCCGTCAGCACCCCAGTATGCGGCGAGGACGTATAGCCGATCATCGGATAACGGCTCTTCGTATAGGAGACGACGCAGGATGCGGAGGAAATGGACTGCGCCTCAAGCTCCGGCACAATACGATCAACGATGCTCTTCAGATGCTCGCGTGCAACCTCGCGTCCCTCCGTGCGAAACCAGGCGCGCATGTCCGTATCGTTGCTCAGCACCAGATTGTCGGGATCGCCGCCGATCTTCAGATAGAGCTTGCCGTCGGGATAACGGATCGGCGGCAATAGATAGATGTCGATGCTGGGCGCTTCGAGGATGAGCGACGGCATGCCGGCAAGGCGCGGAGCATCCTCGTCCGCCACCTCGAACAGGGTCACGGTGCGTCCGTAAACCGTCATGTCAACGGATTGCGGCAAGAGATTCTGCGAAATGGAAAAACCGCCGGCCGCCAGCAGCACCTTCTCGGCGCGATAAACCTTGCCGCCCGCCGTGGTGACGACGGCCACCCCGCCATCCTCGCGGATGGAGGCGGCATGGTCACGGATCACGGTCGCACCCGCCTTTTCGGCCAGCAGCGACTGCGCCTTCACGAGCTTCCGCGGGCTGATATGCCCTGCTCCCTTCGCTTCGAAAATGCCGGCACTGCCGGCGGGAAAAGCGAAATAGGGAAACCGTCGTTTCAGCCCAGCCTCGTCGAAAGATGTCGTTTCGACGCCGAACGAAACCGCGGCCTGCCTTGTACCGGCGAGGTAGGCACTCTCGGGAGGCGCTACAACGACGCAGCCCGCCTCCGTATAGAAATCGATGCCGCTTTCGCTTGCGATCTCGCCATAGCGTGCGATCGAGCGATTGGCGAGCAAGGCCCAGTCGCAATCGGGATCGATGGTCCGCGTGATGCGGCCTTCGTCGTAATGGCTGGCGAAAACGCCCTCATGCGCCTTGCGATCAGCAGGCTCGTCTGGACCGATGACGGCAACGCCGTCCGTCTGGCGTGCCAGATACTTAGCGGCCGCTGCACCCATCATGCCGCGGCCGATAACGATGAACCTGAAGTCGACTGCCATATCTCACCTCTTTTGGAGGTAGCGATACCATGGCAATCGCGCTGAATCATCCGACGTTTGTCAGAGAAAAGCGCTTCCGGTTCAGAGCATCGCAAGAACCTTGCCGCAATAGGACTTGGAGACCGGGTTCATGCGCGTCGCGCCATGGCCGGCATTGTATTTGAGGATGGTATTGCAGGTCTGCCCGCCGCCGAGATCGTGGGCTGCCGCCAGGTACTTCATGCCATACTTGATGTTGGTTTCCGGATCGAACAGGCCCTTGGCGCTGCCGGAATAGCCCATCATGCGGGCTGTGGCCGGCTTGATCTGCATCAGGCCGATTTCGCCGTGGGTGCCGCGCGCCATCGGATTGAAATTGCTTTCGACACGGATGACGGCAGTCGCAAGAGCCACCGGCACATCATATTGATTGGCATATTTGCTGATCAGCGCGGAATAGGAATTGCCGGAGATATCGGCGACGGGATAGCCACTCTGGCGCTCGACCGTCTTCAGCGGACGCTCCGTTTTCTTCTGCACACGCTGTGCCGTCCTCTGTGGGCGTTCCTTCTTGCGCACGCGCTCCGCAGTCTTCTGCTGACGCTCCACTTTCTTAACGGGCGCATCGGCCCGCACACCCCAGTCATTCGCAAAGGCAAAGCTATTTCCTGCCAGCATCATGCCAACGCACGCTGCAGCAACAACAATCATTTTTCTCATGTAGTCTTGATCACTCCGACCCAAAGAATTACCGGACTGCGCGCCTCGCCGTCATGATGTATTCCTGACCAAGAACTGATCAGGCCTCGCAGCAATTCTTATCGTTTCACATGACGCCTTCGATTTAGCTTGGGAACAACCATCGGCGTCGCTTAGCGGAAGCTCTTAGACCATCGCAATGAGGAGATAATAGGGAAATGATGTGGCAGTCCGAATTTCGCATCCGGACATGGAAAATCGGTAATGTCAGAAACCACTAGAGATCAGGAATACCGCGGCAGCGACGAAAGCAGACGGTGCAGCGTATCGATCGTCGAGAAATCGGCGATCCCGTCCACTCGCTCGGTGCGGAAATGCCGCTGGAAGGCTTCGACGTCACCGGCCGTTTTATCGTTGAATTCGCCTGTGATCTCAGTGCTGTATCCATAAAGCGACAGCATGGATTGCAGTGCCCCTATCGGCTGTCCACGGTCACCGCGCTGGAAGAAGCGCCCGCCCGTGATAGCGGCCGGTTCCACCCAGTGGCCGACGCCGGCCCGATATAGCGCATCCCAGGGGAATTTTTCGCCCGGATCGACCTTGCGCACAGGGGCCACATCAGAGTGGCCGAGCACCCTTTCAGGCGCGATTGACCAGCGATCGCCGCAATCGCGACATAATTCGATCACCGCCGCGATCTGCTCTTTCGGATAGTCCGGAAGCCCGCCCGGGTGGCCGGCATTGGCGATCTCAATGCCGATCGACAGTGAGTTGATATCCGTTTCGCCGTGCCAGAAACTCTTGCCCGCATGCCATGCACGGCGGTTCTCCGGCACGAGTTGCACGACCTCGCCGTCCGGCTGCACGAAATAATGGCTGGAGACCTGGCTTTCGTCCCGACAGAGCCACTCGAGTGCTCCTTCCGGGCTCGGCATGCCAGTATAATGCAGCAGGATCATATCGGGCTTGCGTCCGTCAGCGCGCTCGCCATGGTTCGGCGAAGGCTGGACGCGCGCTTGGCTGTAATCGGCCTCGAATGAGGTCATGCGGCGCGGCGTTCCTTTTCGATCGCCGCATAGGCGTCGTTCAGTGCTGCCATACGTTCATTGGCAATCGCATGAAACTCTTCCGGCACGCCGCGCGAGATCAGCCGATCCGGATGATGCTCGCTGACGAGCACATGGTAGTGGCGGCGGATCGTCGGGAAATCATCTGCCGGCGAAACCCCGAGAACCTTGTAGGGGTCGCGTCCATCGGAGACGTGGCGCGCAGCGATCTGATCGAAACGGGCGTCGCTCATCTGGAAGATCTCTGCGATATGGCGCAGGAAATTCATTTCCTTCTCGTGGATCAGCCCATCCGCCTTGGCGATATGGAACAGACCGTCGAGCACATCTTCCAGGACCGGGCAATTGGCAGCACAAGTCGAGCAGAGCGTGGACAGCTTCGCGGCATAGGCCTCGTAACCGGCAACGTCCTGGCGGGCGAGATTATAGAGGCGCGCGACATTCTTCGCCTCGCTCGGAGGAAACTCGAAGATGTCGCGGAAGGCCTGCACTTCCTTCTCGCTGACGATGCCGTCAGCCTTCGCCATCTTGGCAGACAGCGCAATGACGGCCACCGAAAAGGCAACCTTGCGGCGCGTCTCCGGATCGCCTTCGAAAACCGTGCGAATAGCCTCGACCACCGCGGAGAGCGCATTGCCCGCGGTATTGCCAATGGCATTCACCAGTTTTTCCCAGAAAGACATCGTCATCTTCTCGCAATGCAGCAAGTTTTGGAAGAAACACCTTGACCAAATAATCGTTGCCATTGCAAGGCAGCTATTGGTCGTAGGTTTGAAAACAGTTTTCACAATTCGGTAATGGTCGCAGGCGCCGCGACAATCCGCCGTTCCCGCCACTTCCCGAATTATCCCACATGAGACCCTGCGATTTCCACAACACTTATGGATGGGTGGACAGGTATTGAACCGATTATATCGTCGCTTCTGGCGCCTGCTCCGCACAAAGGCGCGTTTTTCGTAAATTCTTTACTTTACAGGCCACTTTCCCTGCCGCATCCATGCGTTACCTGAGGCATGTCGCGCAGAAGTGTACCGCAGTTCTGCGATCATGACATGCCTAAAACGAAGACTTGAAGCGTGAAAGCGGATCTGAAGGATCGCGACGCGCTTTGAACTGCACGCAGTCGCGCATCGGGCGCCCAAGGAGGGATCTATGGCCAAACAGAAAGTCGCAATGCTGACCGCCGGAGGCCTGGCGCCCTGTCTCTCATCCGCCGTCGGCGGCCTCATCGAGCGCTATAGCGATGTTGCACCCGATATCGAACTCATCGCCTACAAGTCCGGCTATCAGGGCGTGCTGCTCGGCGACAGCGTTCAAATCAACGCGCAGATGCGCGAGAAAGCGCCGCTCCTGCACCGTTATGGCGGCTCCCCGATCGGCAACAGCCGCGTGAAGCTTACCAATGCCGCCGACTGCGTGAAGCGCGGCCTCGTCAAGGAAGGCGAAAATCCGCTGCGGGTTGCCGCCGAGCGTCTTGCCAATGACGGCGTCACCATCCTCCACACGATCGGCGGCGACGACACGAATACGACGGCCGCGGACCTAGCCGCCTATCTCGCGGCAAACGGCTATGACCTGACCGTCGTCGGCCTGCCGAAGACGGTCGATAACGACGTCGTGCCGATCCGCCAGTCGCTCGGCGCCTGGACGGCTGCCGAGGTCGGCGCGCATTTCTTCGACAATGTCAGCAACGAACAGACCGCCGCCCCGCGTACGCTCGTCATCCACGAGGTCATGGGCCGCCACTGCGGCTGGCTGACGGCTGCCACCGCCCGTGCCTATCTCCAGCGCACCAAAGGCAATGAATATGTCGATGGCCTTATGATGAACGCGCATATGAAGAGCATCGACGCCGTCTACCTGCCGGAAATGGCTTTCGACCTCGATGCCGAAGCCGCGCGCCTGAAGGAAATCATGGACCGCACCGGCCATGCCACGGTCTTCGTGTCGGAAGGCGCCTGCCTCGATGCCATCGTCGCCGAGCGCGAAGCCGCGGGCGAGACGGTCAAGCGCGACGCCTTCGGCCATGTGAAGATCGACACGATCAATGTCGGCGCCTGGTTCCAGAAGCAGTTCGCAAGCCTGCTTGATGCAGAGCGCTCGCTCGTCCAGAAATCCGGCTATTTTGCCCGCTCTGCACCGGCAAACGGCGAAGATCTGCGCCTGATCCAGAGCATGGTCGATCTCGCCGTCGAAAGCGCCCTCAACAAGGTTTCGGGCGTGACCGGCCATGACGAAGCGCAGAATGGCAAGTTGCGCACAATAGAATTTCCCCGCATCAAGGGTGGCAAGCCATTTGATCTTTCAACCGGATGGTTTGGCGAAGTAATGAGCCAGATCGGGCAAAAATACAGGGCGGCATGATTGACGGATGGCTAATATGGTGTCTTTGCTTGTTCTCCAGGAATAGGAGGAGATTCCATGTCGCTTGAAGCTTGGCTCGCTTTTGCAGCTGCATCCGCCATCATGCTTGCCATACCGGGACCGACCATTCTTCTGGTCGTTTCCTATGCGCTTGGTCATGGCCGGAAAACGGCGCTGGCGACCGTTTCGGGCGTGGCACTCGGCGATTTCACCGCCATGACGGCGTCGCTATTCGGCCTCGGTGCATTGCTTGCTACATCCGCGACGCTGTTCACCGTGTTGAAATGGATCGGCGGCGCCTACCTGATCTGGCTTGGAATCAAACTCTGGCGAGCCCCGATCGTCGGCGAACACATCGCCGACAACGATAATCTGCCGGAAGAAAAGTCGCTGCGGATCTTCCTGCACGCCTATGTCGTGACGGCGCTGAACCCGAAGAGCATTGTCTTCTTCGTCGCCTTCGTTCCGCAGTTCCTGAACCCCGCCCTTCCCTTCTTCGATCAGATGCTGATCATGGAAGCGACATTCCTCGTTCTCGCCACCATCAACGCCTCCTGCTACGCGCTCGCCGCCCATGCCGCCCGCGGCCTGATTCGCAAGGCCAACGTGCAGCGCGCGGTCAACCGCACCGGCGGCACTCTGCTCATCGCTGCCGGCGCCGTAACCGCCGGGTATCGCCGTATTGCAGCCTAGAAATATTCCGTGGTTGCCGGAAAGCCACGAATAGGTTAATGCCTACCCTCAGGCTTAAGGTATTTGATAACTTTTAAGACGCTGCCGGGGCGGCGCGATTCACGAAAGTGAGAGAATGATAGCGATCGGATTTTCCGGCCTGAAACGCAGTCTGGTGGTCTCTACCATGCTCTGCGGCGTCATTTCCGGATGCGCGAGCGTCGAATATACCTCTCAGGCGGAACTGACCGCCGCACAGACCGTGATTCCCATGCCGAAGCCGAGTGAAGACGCAACATTGGCTGCTGTCCCGACCGCTGAAGGCGCAAACGGCCCGGCCGTCGCCACTCTCAATCCCCAGGCAGCGACCGCTGCACCCGTTCTCACCGCAGCCGCCATGCCGAATGTCGTCTCCCCCGTTCAGCAGCAGGCAGGCGATTTCGCCATGCAGGGCGGTGCCCAGCAGGTTGCCGTCAATGGCTATGCTCCGATCCCGCTGACGCCCGAGATGACCGCGATCCAGTCCGTCATTCCGACGCCGCGGCCGGGCTCGCCCGCCAGCCCCTCGACGCAGCTCGCCTTCGCAGCCACGACGCCGCAGAACGGCGCGCTCGCAGCGCTCGCCGCCGTAGATACCACGCCGCGCTTCACGATGGATTACGGCTTCGATGAGTCCGGCCCGATCGATCCGCCGGCAGCCCCGCCGATGTTCAGTGATAACGACAGCGACGATGCGCCGACCGTCGAAAAGAGCCTCGTCAGCAAGCTCATCAGCAAATATTCCAAGCTTTACGAAATCCCGGAATCGCTGCTCCACCGCGTCGTTCATCGCGAGAGCCGTTACAATTCCAAGGCCTACAACAAGCGCGGCTACTTCGGCCTCATGCAGATCAAATACAACACTGCAAAGTCGATGGGCTATGACGGCAGTGCCGCCGGCCTCTTCGACGCTGAGACCAATATCAAATATGCCGGCAAATACCTGCAGGGCGCCTGGCAGGTTGCCGACAAGAAGGAAGACGACGCTGTTCGTCTCTATGCCCGCGGCTACTATTACGACGCCAAGCGCAAGGGCATGACCGACATCGCCCAGGGCAACTACTGATACCAAGCACTGATACCAAGACGCTATCCCTGACGAAATTCAGCCGGCTTTTGCCGACTGAAGCGTATTGAGAATTTCCTTCAGCATTACCTGCGGCCTGTAGCGCAGCCAGCTCGGCGTCAATCCCATGCGGACGAAGACGAGATTGGCCGAAGGAATGATCGCGACCGACTGCCCGTCATGGCCCTGCAGCCAGAACGTATCCTGCGGCAGACCGAACTCCGCGCTGGTGCCGCCGCCCGGCCCTGCAAGCCAGGCCTGGCCTTGCGTATAGCTGCCGCCGGAACTCGCCGTTGGCGTCCGCATCATCGCAACGAATCCCTCCGGCAGAAGCCTCTGCCCGTTCCATACGCCATCCTGCAGCAGGAACTGGCCGAAGCGCGCCCAGTCATGCCCCGTGGCATAGAGATAGGAGCTGCCGACAAATGTGCCGCGCTCGTCCGCTTCGAAGACCGCACTCGTCATGCCGAGTGGACCGAAGAGCGCATCGCGGGGATAATCGAAGGCGGCCCGCGGATCGCCGGCCTTGTTCATCCAGATGCGCGAGAGAAGCAGGGCCGTACCGCTGGAATAATGGAAATCCCTGCCCGGCGAGGCCACGAGAGGCGCACTCGCCGGTAAAGAAACCATATCGGGGTCGAGATAGAGCATCCGCGTCACATCGGCGACGGCGCCGTAATCTTCGTTGAAGGCGAGCCCGCTTTCCATGCCCATCAGATCGGAAAGCTTGATGCCGCCGCGCGGATCGTTCCCCCATTGCGGCAGGAGATGTGTGTCATCATAGGAAATCTTGCCTGACAGCATCAGCCTGCCGATCAGCGCCGCATTGAGGGTCTTCGTCATCGACCAGCCGACGAGTGGCGTGCTGGCGCTGAATCCCGGCCCATAGCGCTCGGCAATGATGCGGCCGTCCTGCACGACGACCATCGCCCGCATCGCCGGCCCGGCAAGCTTGGCGTCCGTCAGAAGGGCTGAGACCCTGGTGTTGACCGCCGCCGGATCGATGCCCTCGCCGTCGGGCCAGACTGCATCGTTTTCGCCCACCCGCGATGCCGGCAAGAGCGGTGTGGCCTTGGCAGCGGCATCGAAATCGCCATCCGGTACGCTCGTGCACCCAAGGGCGCCGCGATAGAGCGCATAGCTCGGCGCAAACAGGCCCATGAAGCGCGAGGTCACCCGCCCGCTGTCACGATCGACCTCGACGCGCATCAGACGCAGCAGCGGGTTTCCGGGCGCCTGAACATCGTCGTAAAGCACGGCATCGGGATCGCGGCCGGCAATGAAGACATTGGAGCAGACGATCTTGGCTGCATAGCCATTGCCCACCTTCAGGAGCTCCGGCGGGCTTATGGAGAGCCACGTGGCTCCACCTATGGCAACGAGAATGACGAGCAGGGCCAAGCCCTTGAAGATACGCGGAACAACTCGCATGCAATCCTCCACGCAACGGAGAGAAGCAGGAAACTTGGCCCGCGAAAAGAGAGAAGCGAAAAGAAGCCTTTCAATCGACTTCAAATTTCGCTGAAGTCCTCGCCTACTTACGCAGAAGCTTTGGCCCACAGGACTCGTCATCAAACTGTAGCAGAGGCGCGTTACACGCCCTGAACGCTAAAAAGGTGACAGACTCATGTCGGAATTTGCACCGGATACCGGCTTCCGCAAGAACCGGAAACTCAAGGCAGCGCTTCTCCGCCACAAGGCTTTTTCCAAGGACGGCTTCTCCGAACGCCTCTTCGGCCTTCTCTTTTCCGGCCTCGTCTACCCGCAGATCTGGGAAGACCCGGATCTCGATATGCAGGCGATGGAGCTGAAGCCCAATCACCGCATCGTCACGATCGGCTCCGGCGGCTGCAATATGCTCGCCTACCTTTCCAAGGCGCCTGCTTCGATCGATGTGGTAGACCTCAATCCGCACCACATTGCGCTGAACAGGCTGAAGCTTGCCGCTTTCAAGAACCTGCCAAGCCATTCCGATCTTGTACGTTTCCTGGCGATGCCGAACGAGAAGTCGAACAGCCGGGTTTTCGACAGCGTCCTGTCGTCCAACCTCGATGAGACCACTCGCGCCTACTGGAACACCCGCAAGTTCGGCCGTCGTCGCGTCACCGTCTTCAACCGCAACATCTATGAAACCGGCCTGCTCGGCCGCTTCATCGGTGCCGCCCACCTGCTCGCTCGCCTGCATGGCGTGAAGCTGCAAGAAATGACCAAGACGAAGTCGATTCGCGAGCAGCGCCAGTTTTTCGACGACCAGATTGCTCCCCTCTTCGAAAAGCCCGTTGTTCGCTGGATCACCAACCGCAAGAGCTCGCTCTTCGGTCTCGGCATCCCGCCGCAACAATATGACGAGCTGGCAAGCCTTGCCGCCGACAATTCCATCGCACCGGTTCTCAAGCACCGCCTGGAAAAGCTCGCCTGTCATTTCCCAATGCGCGACAACTACTTCGCCTGGCAGGCTTTCGCACGCCGCTACGCCGATGGTGAGGAAGGCCCGCTGCCGACCTATCTGAAGCCGGAGCACTATGAGGTGATCCGCGCCAATGTCGACCGCGTCAACGTCCACCACGCAAGCTTCACCGAGCTTCTGGCTGGCGAGCCTGCCGCCTCGCGCGATCGCTACATTCTGCTCGACGCACAGGACTGGATGACCGATCAGCAGCTCAACGATGTCTGGCGCGAGATCACCCGTACGGCGCGCGAAGGCGCCCGCGTGATCTTCCGCACGGCAGCCGAAAAGAGCATCATCGAAGGCCGCCTCGCCCCTGAAATTCGCGATCAGTGGCACTACTTCGAAGAACAGTCGCGTGAAATGACCACCCAGGACCGCTCGGCGATTTACGGCGGCTTCCACATCTACGGGAAGAAGGCGTGAGCGAAGCCAGCGAGATGACCATCAAGAGCGAGAAACATGCCGACCTGATGGACGGCATGTACCGCTACCAGCGCCATTTCTACGACCTGACCCGCAAATACTATCTTCTCGGCCGGGACCGCACGATCCGCAGCCTCGATGTTCCTCAGGGCGGCACGCTGCTCGAAGTCGGCTGCGGCACGGGCCGTAACATGGCGCTCGCGCACAAGCATTTCCCGACTGCCAGGCTCTACGGCCTCGACATTTCCCAGGAAATGCTGATTTCCGCCCGCAAGACCTTCGCCACTAAGGCGACAATCCCGGATTTCCGCGTAGCGGACGCCACTGCCTATACGCCTCGCGAATTCGGTGTCACCGGATTCGACCGCATCCTCATTTCCTACGCGCTGTCGATGATCCCGGATTGGGAACGTGCGGTGGATGCGTCGATTGCCGCACTCAATCCCGGCGGCCAGCTCCACATCGTCGATTTCGGCCAGCAGGGAGGCCTGCCCGCCTGGTTCCGTAAGCTTCTGCAGGCCTGGCTCGCCAAATTCCACGTCACGCCCCGCGCCAATCTGCGCGAGGTTCTGGAAGCACAAGCTCTTGAAAACAATGCTGGATTGTCGTTCGAAACAATCGGCAGCGGTTACGCCTGGCGAGCAGCTGTCATCAGCAAGCGCTCATAATTCGCTTGTAAATAACGATTTTTTTACGTTGATATCAGAAAAGAGGGTCATTCCCTCTGCTGGGCGCGTGTTTTCAAAGGTCAGGCTGTGGGGCAGATCCATCATCACGACGGAATATTCATGCGTCGGCTTCTGTTTTGCGTCCTGCCGCTTGCCCTGATGCTCGCCGGTTGCAGCTCCACGGGTTACGATTATCTCGAAACCGCTTCCATAAAGCCGAAGACCCACTTCAAGGATACCGATCCCCAGGATTTCGGCCCCAGGCAGCCGCAGCAAAACGCCATTCACGGCATCGACATCTCCAAATGGCAGGGTGATATCGACTGGCAGACGGTGCGCAAGTCGGGCGTCGCCTTTGCTTTCATCAAGGCGACCGAAGGCAAGGACAGGGTCGATCCTCGCTTTGACGAATACTGGCGCGAGGCATCGGCGTCAGGCATTCCGCATGCGCCCTATCACTTCTATTATTTCTGCTCTTCTGCCGACGAGCAGGCCGACTGGTTCATCCGCAACGTTCCCAGGGAATCCATGCGCCTGCCGCCGGTCCTGGATGTGGAATGGAATGCAGAATCGAAGACCTGTCGCTTCCGCCCCGACCCGGCGGCGGTCCGCTCGGAGATGCAGCGCTTCATGGATCGCCTGGAAGCCTATTACGGCAAGCGCCCGATCATCTATACCTCGGTCGATTTCCACCGCGACAATCTCGCCGGCTACTTCCAGGACTACCATTTCTGGGTCCGCTCGACCGCTAAGCATCCCGACGTGACCTATGCCGACCGCCGCTGGGCCTTCTGGCAGTACACGTCGACAGGCGTCATCCCCGGCATTCAGGGGCCGACTGATATCAATGTCTTCGCGGGTTCCGCGAAAAACTGGAACAACTGGGTGGCTGACGTTTCCAAGAATAGAAATTCTTAGTAACGTGCCCTAATCTTTCTTGCTTCCGTCACATTCATCTGTGAAGTCGGCGGAATTCTATGTGATTTTACGAGGATCGTTTCATGCACCGCTCGCTTAAAGGCCGCTCTGCACTTGCCCTTCTGTTTGCCTGCGCCATTGCAACAGGCGCTGCCGCCCAGCAGGCCCCGGATGCGGCAGCTTCGGCCCCGGCAGCCCCCTGCGGCGGCGATCTCTCCGCCTTCCTTCAGGGCGTCAAGAAAGATGCGATTGCAGCAGGCGCGAGTGCTGAAGCAGCAGACCAAGCGCTCGCCGGCGCCGAGATCGATCCCAAGGTCCTGAGCCGCGACCGCGCCCAGGGCGTCTTCCGCCAGACTTTCCTCGAATTCTCGCAGCGCACCGTCAGCCAGGCCCGCCTCGACATCGGCCGCCAGAAAATGAAACAATATGCCGACGTCTTCGCCCGCGCCGAGCAGGAATTCGGCGTTCCCTCGGGCGTCATCACCGCTTTCTGGGCGATGGAAACGGATTTCGGCGCTGTGCAGGGCGATTTCAACACGCGCAACGCGCTGGTGACGCTGTCGCACGACTGCCGCCGCCCGGAACTCTTCCGTCCGCAGCTGATCGCCCTGATCGAAATGGTCCAGCATGGCGACCTCGACCCGCAAACCAACACGGGTGCCTGGGCCGGCGAAATCGGCCAGGTGCAGATGCTGCCGCGCGATATCATCGCCTATGGCATGGACGGCGACGGCGACGGCCATGTGCGCCTCAAACAGAGCGGCCCGGATGCGATCCTGACGGCCGCCAAGTTCATCCAGCATCTCGGCTTCGAGCGCGGCCAGCCCTGGCTGCAGGAAGTCACCGTGCCGGATAACCTGCCCTGGGAAAAGTCGGGTCTCGGCGGCACGATGACGGCAGGCGAATGGTTCAACCTCGGCGTCAAGCCGCGCGACGGCAACACCGCCTTCGCCAATCTCGAAGGCGATCTCGTCCTGCCGCAGGGCCGCCTCGGGCCTGCCTTCATCGCCTATCCCAACTTCAAGATCTATCTGGAATGGAACAAGTCGTTCATCTACACGACCTCGGCCGCCTATTTCGCGACCCGCCTCTCCGGTGCCCCGACCTATCAGAAGGGCACGCCTGAACAGGGCCTTTCCAACGACCAGATGAAACAGCTGCAGACGAAGCTCGATTCGCTCGGCCACGATGTCGGCGAGATCGACGGCATCCTCGGCTCCGGCACCCGTGTCGCGATCCAGAAAGAACAGCTTCGCCTCGGCATACCGGCCGACGGGTGGGCAACCCCGGCGCTGCTGAATGCTCTCTGATCCCTCACAATTGCCCTTTCGCCACCCGGACGCATGAATCGGGTGGCGCCTCCCCGCCGATCGGTTAAGCCTGCCAGCAAATGGGAGGATCGGCATGGAACAGAGAATGAGCGCATTGACCTGGGGGCTTCTCGCCCTCCTCGGTCTGATCTGGGGCGGCTCCTTCTTCTTCGCGCGCATCGCCGTTGCCGAGGTGCCGCCACTCACCCTCGTCTTCCTGCGCCTCTCCATTGCAGCCCTTGCGCTGCATATCTATATCGGCGGGCGCTTCGGCATCTATCCGCTGCTGAAGAGCCGCTGGCGCGAATTCCTCATTCTCGGCATCCTCAACAATGCCCTGCCCCATGCGCTGATCTTCTTCGGCCAGACACGCATCGGCGCCGGCCTTGCCTCCATCCTCAACGCCACGACGCCGATCTGGACGGTGCTGATCGCCAATTACCTGACTTCGGATGAGAAGCTCTCCTCGGCCAAGATCATCGGCTGCCTCACCGGCCTTTTCGGCACAGTCGTCCTCATCGGCCCGAGTATCACTGATGGCAGCGACCTGCCCCTCTGGGCGCTCCTCCTGCCCGTCATCGCCGCGGTCTCCTACGGATTTGCGGCCACCTACGGCAAGCGCTTCAGGGGCGTGGCGCCGCCCGTTATCGCTGCCGGCCAGATGACGGCATCCTCGCTGGTGGCCCTGCCGCTGTCGCTCGTCATGGATCACCCCTGGGCACTTGCCATGCCATCAATCAACACCATCGCGGCCGTTCTGGCGATTGCCCTGCTGTCCACCGCCTTCGGCTATATCATCTACTTCCGCATCATGGCCGCGGCGGGCGCGACCAACACCTCTCTGGTAACACTGCTCGTGCCGCCGAGCGCGATCCTGCTTGGCTTCCTGTTCCTGGGCGAGCGACTGGAGATGACCGAGATAGCCGGCATGGCGCTGATCGGCGCGGGACTTGTCATACTGGATGGCCGCATCTACCGCCGCTCTGGCGCCATAGCCTGAAATGATTATGCTGCAGTGCGCCATTCTTCCGCCAAAAGCATGAATCGTGACTACCGGATTGTAACGGATCGTTAAATTTTGAGAGCGGATTTTTCTGATTATATTTCAGTAGTTTATAGGATTGTTGTTAGACTTGTCCACTGTCCTCTTCGGCAGCGCAGCACAAGAAGCGCTTCCCAACCAACACATTTCCGACATATTATCAGCCGGTTAGCGCGAGGAGGCAGACATGGGACTTACGCAATCCTGCAGCGTTCGCATTCGTCGTATCCATGCTCTTCATTTGAGCCGATGCGAGGCGTCAAAAACTGAGATACCTACACTCCTGAATAACAAATAACCCCGAACACTGAAAAGCGCATGCCCCGCCCGGCCATGCGCTTTTCCTTTATCTGTGGCCAGAGCAATTCCAGCAAAAGTGTGCAGCGGTTTTGCGTCCGGAATTGCGTGAAAACAAAGATGGTCAGGCTGCCGCGCCGGCGCTCCTGACCGTCTGGCGCGAGAAGCCGAGATTGTCGAGCACCGCTGAAACCAGCGGCGCACGGTTCATCGTATAGAGATGGAACTCGTGCAGACCCCGGCGGATGAGATCCTCGATCTGCTCGGCTGCAACCTCGGCTGCGACCTTGGCGCGCTCTTCCGGCTTGTCGTCATATCCAGCGAAACGCTCATCGAGGAAAGCCGGGATGACCGTGCCGCAGGCGCCGGCAAAGCGCTTCAACTGCGTCAGGTTCTGGATCGGCATGATACCAGGCACAACGGGGATTTTGACGCCGGCGGCGCGCACCTTCTCGAGATAACGCTCGAAATTGTCGTTATCGAAGAAGAACTGCGTCAGCGCGCGGTCGGCGCCGTTCTCGGCCTTCTGCTTCAGCATGTCGATATCAGCCGCCTGATCGCGGCTTTCCGGATGCTTTTCCGGATAGGCCGAGACGGAGATCTCGAAATCACCGATCTGCTTGAGGCCGGCCACCAGTTCCGCCGCATTGGCATAACCGCCCGGATGGGGTTGGTAGGGCGCACCGACGCCACCCGGCGCATCACCGCGCAACGCAACGAAATGCGTAACACCCGCCTTGCGGAAGCTGTCGACGACCTGATGCGTCTCTTCCTTTGTGGCGCTGACGCAGGTGAGGTGCGAGGCGGTCGCAAGCGGCGTGTCGGCCAGAAAGCGCGTGACAGTGGAGAGCGTCGGCGCCTTGGTGGTGCCACCGGCACCATAGGTCACCGAGACGAATTCCGGGTTCCAATCCTGCAGGTCGCGGACGGTGTTCCAGAGCTGGCCCTCCATCTCCTCAGACTTCGGCGGGAAGAACTCGAAGGAGATCGCGATATCGCGGCGGCGGGCGTCATTTTTCTGGGTCATTTATTCTCTCCCGGCAAACGTAGGTACGGCGCCTTCGCTCTCCAGCGAAGCCATAAGGCGCCTCGGGTCGCGGGCGAGCCAGATCGTGACCGTAAGGCCCTTCTCCCCCTGCTGACCCGGATGAAGATCGACGACCTGCTCGACATCCAGCCCCGCCTTGCGCACCCAGTCCGACATGGCCTGATGCGAGAAGCCGAGACGGACATGGGCATGTTCGTCGCGAAGATATTCGAGGCTGTGCGGCGCAAGATCGATGATGACGAGACGCCCGCCCGGCCGCAGCATGCGCGCGGCTTCCGTGAGCGCGATATCAGGCTGATCGAAGAAGTGCAGCACCTGATGGATCGTTACCAGATCGAAGTCCTGCCCCTCGAACGGCAGGTTCAGGATATCGGCGTGGCGCACCGAAGCCGTCGTGATCCGCGACTTGTCGAGATTGGCGCGCGCCACGCTCAGCATGTCGCGGCTGGCATCGACACCGATTGCATGGCGATAACGACCGGCCAGAAGCTCCAGCATGCGGCCAGTGCCGGTGCCAAGGTCGAGCAGGGAATCGATCGGGTTGGCGCCGAGCAGCTTGATGACGGCCGCATCCACCTCTTCGTCAGCGGCGTGCAGACGGCGAAGCTCGTCCCATTCGGCGGCGTTGCGGCTGAAATAGGCCTGTGCCCGCTCGGCCCGCTGCCGCTTGACGGTGGCAAGGCGCTCACCGTCACGCTGGACGACGGGGTCGTTTTCGGAGACATGCTTCAGCAGCGCTCGCACCAGCGCGGCTGCCTTGCCTTCGTGCGCCAGGCGGAAATAGGCCCAGGCGCCTTCCTGATAGCGGTCGATCAGCTCCGCCTCGCCAAGCAGCTTCAGATGCCGGGAGATGCGGGGTTGGGATTGACCGAGAATTTCCGTAAGATCGGTGACGGTGAGATCGCCCGCCGCCAGCAGCGCGAGGAGCCGCAGGCGCGTCGGTTCGCCGGCCGCCTTCAAGACGTCCACCAGCGCATCCAGTCCAAGCCTTAAGGGTTCGCTCATATTCTACCCAATCAAGATATAAAGATATCTTTATGTGATTTGGGTAGCGGAGGCAAGCGGCATTTCACCGATTTGCGAAATTGCCTGTATCGATAACGACAGCAGACATCAAAAAAAAGCCCCGGACCAGCCGGGGCTTCGAAATGCACAAAAAACCGATTAGCGGGTCAGACGCTTGTGAGCCTGGCTGCCGGGATTAAGGGCGTCAGGGCCAAGGCGGCGGACCTTGTCCTGTTCATAATCCTCGAAGTTGCCTTCGAACCACTCGACATGGCCCTCGCCTTCGAAAGCGAGAATATGCGTGGCCAGACGGTCGAGGAACATGCGATCGTGGCTGATGATGATGGCGCAGCCGGCAAATGCTTCCAGCGCGCTTTCCAGAGCACCGAGCGTTTCCGTATCGAGGTCGTTGGTCGGTTCGTCGAGCAGCAGAACGTTGCCGCCGGCCTTCAGCATCTTGGCAAGGTGAACGCGGTTGCGCTGACCACCCGAAAGATTGCCGACCTTCTGCTGCTGATCGCCGCCCTTGAAGTTGAAGGCGCCGCAATAGGCGCGCGAGTTCATGTCGAACTTGCCAAGCTTGATGACTTCTGCGCCGCCGGAGATTTCTTCCCAGACGGTCTTGTTGCCGTCCAGCGCATCGCGGCTCTGGTCGACATAACCGAGATGCACGGTCTCGCCGATACGGATCGAACCACTGTCGGGCTTTTCCTGGCCGGTGATCATCTTGAACAGCGTCGTCTTGCCGGCGCCGTTCGGGCCGATAATGCCCACGATGCCGCCCGGCGGCAGCTTGATCGATAGATCGTTGATCAGCGTGCGGCCCTCGAAGCCCTTGGTGATACCGTCCATCTCGATGACCACCTGGCCGAGACGCTCGCTGACCGGGATGATGATCTGCGCGTCGCCAGGACGCTGCTTCTCGGCGGCTTCCACCAACTGCTCGTAGGACTTGATACGCGCCTTGGACTTGGCCTGACGGGCCTTCGGGCTGGAAGCAATCCATTCCTGTTCACGGCTGATGGCCTTCTGGCGACCGGCCTCTTCGCGGTTTTCCTGCAGCATGCGCTTGGCCTTCGCCTGCAGATAGGCCGAGTAGTTGCCTTCGTAAGGAATGCCGCGGCCGCGATCGAGCTCGAGGATCCAGCCGGTGACGTTATCCAGGAAGTAGCGATCGTGGGTGATCATCATTACGGCGCCCGGGTAGTCGCGCAGATGCTTTTCGAGCCAGGCGATGGTTTCGGCGTCCAGATGGTTGGTCGGTTCGTCGAGCAGCAGCAGGTCCGGCTGCGACAGAAGCAGGCGGCAGAGCGCGATACGACGGCGCTCACCGCCCGACAGCGTCGTCACATCGGCGTCGCGCGGCGGGCAACGCAGGGCTTCCATCGCCATCTCGACCTGGCTTTCCAGATCCCAGAGGTTCTGGCTGTCGATGATGTCCTGGAGCTTCGCACCCTCTTCCGCCGTCTCGTCGGAATAGTTCATCATCAATTCGTTGTAGCGATCGACGATCGCCGTCTTGGAAGCGACCCCTTCCATGACGTTCTCGAACACCGTCTTGCTGGGGTCGAGCTTCGGCTCCTGCTCCAGGTAGCCGACCGTCGCGCCTTCGGCGAGCCAGGCTTCCCCGGTATATTCCTTGTCCTGGCCGGCAATGATGCGCAGCACGGTGGATTTACCGGCACCGTTCGGACCCAGGATACCGATCTTGGCATCGGGGTAGAAGGAAAGATGGATATTCTCGAGGATCTTCTTATTGCCATAGGCCTTGTTGAGGCCGGACATATGATAGATGAACTGGCGTGCCATGCTGGGATGCTCCGGGCGGAAACTTGAAATCGTGGCCGCTATGTAGGCGAAACCACGCCCGCGGGCAACGCCGAAACCCTGTTTCGTCAGGATTTCGGCATGTTTCCATCAGAAGCCGGCGGCATCCACAAGGCCTTCATCGCAGCCGAAGGACGTCTGCCCTGCCCCCTGGATGAGGCCGCCGAGGCCCTTCTCCTTCGCTTGAGCCGAAACGGCATCCTGCGAAAGCCCGATCGTCAGCTCGCTGATCACGCGCTTGTTGCCGACGCGGCGGCAGCTCATTTTCACGCGGTCGCCGGCGCCGGCGCCGAAGCTCTTGTCGAAAGCCGCCTTGATCGCATCGGCCTTCAGTACCTTGCCGACATTGGCAGCGAAGAGATCGCGCACGGCCGAAGCATTGAGATCGCCCATCAGGTGAATAGCGGTGGCGAAATAATCGTCGGCACTCATCTTCGCGCAGGTGCCGTGCTTGATCCACTCATGCCGCTCGAGTCCCGATTGCGTGCCGGGCATCGCCTTGTCGAGCGCGCTCTTCGTCTCGGCAGAAAGGCTCACCGCCGGCAGGCTCTTCCAGTCGCTGTCCTTATCGGCAGCCTTCTGATCATCGGGGACACCGCAATAGTCCTGGCGCATGGGCCAGAGACCGTGGAGAGAAAAATTGGTCGCGTCATAACGATCACCGCCCTGACTGACGCATTCCGCCTTCTTCTGGTTGGTCTGGCAGAATGCCGGTTGCCAGCTTGCCGCAAGGATGAAACGCGTGCGCCCGCTTTCCTGCGCGGATACGGAACCGACTGACGACAGCGAAAGGAAGAGAATGGAAACCGAAAGGAAAAACTTGCCCATTGATAGCCCCGACAAAGAACAATACAGGAACAAACAAGCATGAAGCCGAGGATTGCGCAACCCTGAATCGCAGCAAAATCGCGCTTTCTCATGTATGAGGAGAACCGCAATGTTGCATTTGTCCTGCGATCTGGTCTTTTGGGCGCGGGAGGAATGCATGTTTTCCGAGACATTGCGGCTTCAGAATGCCGGAGCTTCGCTTGCGTGCCATCACCAGCCTGCAGAGGGCCAGGCGCACGCTATCCTGATGATTTCACACGGGCTTGCCGAACATTCGCGCCGCTACCGGCGTTTTGCCGAGGCAATGGCGGCAAGAGGTTATCATGTCTATGCGCATGACCATCGCGGCCACGGCGAGACAAGCGCACCCGATGCACCGCTCGGCCGCTTCGCGAGACGGGGCGGCATAGAGCGCGTCATCAATGATATCGCGGCCGTGCATGACTTTGCCACGACCCGCCACGCCGGCCTGCCCGTCATCCTCCTCGGCCATTCGATGGGCGGCCTGATCGCCCTCAATGCCACCGCCGATCTCCCCGGCCGTTTCACGGCCCTTGCCGTCTGGAATTCGAATTTCGCCGTTGGACTTTCGGGCCGCGTTGCGCAGGCGATCCTGCTTACCGAGCGCATGCTCAAAGGCTCGGATGTGCCAAGCGACATGCTGCCGAGGCTGACATTTTCCGCCTGGGGCAAATCCATTCCCAACCACCGGACGGAATTCGACTGGCTGTCGCGCAATCCGGCCGAGGTCGATGCCTATATCGCCGATCCGCTCTGCGGCTTCGACCCCTCGGTATCGCTCTGGCTCGATGTCTTCGCCCTCACTTTCCGCGGCATCGAGAAGGAGCGGCTCAAGAGGCTGCCGAAAGACCTGCCGATCCATCTGGTCGGCGGCGGTCAGGACCCGGCAACCATCAATGGAAAAGCCGTCCTCTGGCTGTCAAAACATTTGAGAAGTCAGGGCTTCTCCCGTATCAGCACGGAGATATATCAGGACATGCGGCATGAAACGCTGAACGAGATCGGCGCGCAAACGGCAATTGCGGATTTCGCCGGCTGGTGCGACGCGGCGATCCGCACGGTCCCGAGCGAAAGGATCTGAGATGACGAGCACGAGTTCCATACACCATCCCGCCGCCTCCGAGGTGACGTTCGGCCTGCTTTTTATGTTCTTGTCGGTGATGATCTCGCCGCTGATCGACATCTTCTCGAAGCTCGCCACCGCGACGATCTCGTCCACCGAAGTCGCCGGCTTCCGCTTCGTCATCCAGTCGCTCACCATGCTGCCTTTCGTCTTCCTGCGCGGCGCGAAGATCCAGTTTTCGCTGAAGCAGAGCTGGTATCATGCCATCCGTGGCGCCATGGTCACCATTTCGATGATCTGCTTCGTCACGACGCTGAAGGTCATGGCAGTTGCCGATGCCATCGCCATCTTCTTCGTCGAGCCGATCATTCTCACGATCCTCGGCAGTATCTTCCTGAAGGAAACGATCGGCTGGCGGCGCTACAGCGCCTGCGCTGTCGGCTTCCTGGGCGCCCTGCTGATCATCCAGCCGAGCTTCGAGCAGGTCGGCTATATCGCTCTGCTGCCCGTCGTCAGCGCCTTCTGCATCGCCGTCTTCGCGCTGATGACGCGCGTGCTGTCACACCGGGAGGACCCCTGGGCCATGCAGTTCCAGACCGGCCTCTGGGGCATCTTCTTCTGCGCCGTCATCCTCTTCATCGGCCATGGCAGCGGCTCCGACATCATCGATACGGCCATGCCCGATCTTCCGGCCTTCGGTTACCTGCTCGGCACCGGCATTGCCGCGGCGATAACAGGTATCCTCGCCGCTTACGCCTATCGCGCCGCCCCGGCTTCGACGCTGGCGCCGCTGCAATATCTGGAAATCGTCTCTGCCACAGCCTTTGCCTGGATGGTCTTCGGCGATTTCCCGGATGCGCTGAAATGGGTCGGCATCCTCATCGTCATCGCGTCTGGCCTCTACATCATCTGGCGTGAGCAGCGCTTTGCTTCCAAACCCGTATCCGATACATCTGAGGTGACGCGGGCGCCCTGAAATCCGCCGCTCATGAGGGGAGTTTGGGAGGAATTTGGGAGGAACATGACGCAAGACGTGAAGAAGAAACCGCCGCTTGCGGGCATAAGGGTCATCGAGCTTGCGCGCGTGCTGGCCGGGCCCTGGGCGGGTCAGATGCTGGCCGATCTCGGCGCCGATGTCATCAAGGTGGAAAATCCCGATGGCGGCGACGACACGAGGCATTGGGGACCGCCCTTCGTCCAAGGCGCGGATGGAGAAAACCTCTCTGCGGCCTATTACCATTCCGCCAATCGCGGCAAGCGCTCCATCACCGCAGACCTGAAGAGCGAGGAAGGCCAGTCGCTGGTGCGCCGCCTCGTTGCGACAGCCGATGTGCTGATCGAGAATTTCAAACTTGGAGGTCTCGTCAAATACGGGCTCGATTACGAGAGCCTGAAGGCGATCAATCCGCGCCTCGTCTATTGCTCCATTACCGGCTTCGGCCAGACCGGCCCCTATGCCAATCTCGCCGGCTACGATTACATCGTCCAGGGCATGTCCGGCTTCATGTCGATCACGGGCGAACCCGAGGGACAGCCGATGAAGGCGGGTGTGGCGATCGCCGATGTCTTCACCGGCATCTACGCGGTCTCGGCTATCGAAGCCGCCCTCATCCATGCGCTGAAATCAGGCGAAGGCCAGTTCATCGACATGGCGCTGCTCGATGTGCAATCGGCCGTGCTCGCCAACCAGAACATGAACTACCTAGTCTCCGGCCGCGCGCCCGTGCGCCTCGGCAACGCGCATCCGAATATCTCGCCCTATGAAGTCGTGCCGACGGCTGACGGCTATCTCATTCTTGCCGTCGGCAATGACGGCCAATTCCGCCGGCTCTGCACGATCCTCGACCTCGTCATCGGCGATGACGAGAATTTCGCGACAAATAAGGCACGCGTTGCCAATAGAGACGCAGTGCGCAGGCTTGTCTCGACTGAAACACTGAAATGGCAAAAAGCCGATCTGCTGAAAGCCTGCGAGGACAACGCCGTGCCGGCTGGCGCTATCAACACGATCGAGGAAATGTTCGCCGATCCGCAGATTACCGCGCGCGGCCTGCGCATCGACCTGCCGGATGCGGCGGGCACGATGATACCGGGTGTGCGCACGCCGGTGGTCCTGTCGGAAACGCCGCTGCGCTACGAACGGCCGAGCCCGCGTCTTGGTGAACACAATGCCGAAGTGCTGGCCGAACTTGAGGAATGGGAGAGGAAGACGTCACCATGAGGAGGAAGGAGCCATGAAGAGGACAGGCGGACAATTGATCGTCGAGGCGCTGAAGGCAAACGGCGTCAAACGCCTCTCCTGCGTGCCCGGAGAAAGCTTCCTTGCGGTGCTCGACGCCCTGCATGACAGCGATATCGACGTGATCGTCTGCCGTCAGGAAGGTGGCGCAGCAATGATGGCGGATTGCTGGGGTCGGCTGACCGGCGAGCCCGGCATCTGCATGGTCACCCGCGGCCCCGGCGCCACCAATGCTTCTGCCGGCCTCCATATCGCCAGACAGGATTCGATCCCGATGATCCTCTTCATCGGCCAGGTCCAGCGGGAGGCGCGCGAGCGCGAAGCTTTCCAGGAGGTAGAATTCCGCCGCGCCTTCACCGAATTCGCCAAATGGGTCGGCGAGATCGACGATGCCGCCCGCATCCCGGAATTCGTCACCCGCGCCTTTGCGATCGCCACATCCGGCCGCCCGGGTCCGGTCGTGCTGACCCTGCCGGAAGACATGCTGCGCGACGAAGTGGAAGCGCCCCGTGCCAAGCGCTACACCCGCGTCGAGGCCCATCCGGGCCGCAGCCAGATCGATGATCTCTACCTGCGCCTCTTGAAGGCCGAGCGGCCGATGGTCATCCTCGGCGGTACCCGCTGGGATGCCGATGCTGTCTCCGATTTCCAGGCCTTCACCGAGCGTTTCAACTTACCCGTCGGCTGTTCCTTCCGCCGGCAGATGCTGTTCGACCACCTGCATCCTTGCTACGCCGGCGATGTCGGCATCGGCATCAATCCGGCGCTGGCGAAAGAAATCAAGGAAAGCGACCTGCTGATCCTGCTCGGCAGCCGCATGTCGGAAATGCCCTCCTCGGGCTATACGCTGCTCGATATCCCCTACCCGGCCCAGTCGCTCGTCCACATCCATCCGGATCCGTCAGAGCTCGGTCGCGTCTATCGTCCTGATCTCGCCATCTGCGCCAGCCCTGCCGATTTCGTCGAAGCGCTCGCCGATCTGGAAGCGCCGTCCGAACCGCGCTGGGCGGAGCGGACCGAACGCATGCATCACTCGTATCTCGCCTGGTCTAAGCCGCCGGCCACGGGTCCGGGCGCCGTCCATATGGGGCCGATCATGGAATGGCTGGAGGCCAATACCAAGCCGGACACGATCTTCACCAATGGCGCCGGCAACTATGCCACCTGGTTACATCGCTTCCATCGCTTCCGCCGCTTCAACACGCAGGCGGCGCCGACATCGGGCTCGATGGGCTACGGCCTGCCGGCCGCAGTCGCCGCCAAGCAGCTTTTTCCCGATCGGGACGTCATCTGCTTTGCCGGCGATGGCTGCTTCCTCATGCACGGACAGGAATTTGCGACCGCAGTGCGCTACGGCCTGCCGATCATCACGGTCGTCGTCAATAACGGCATCTACGGCACGATCCGAATGCATCAGGAACGCGAATATCCAGGCCGCGTCAGCGCCACGGATCTCACCAATCCGGATTTTGCCGCCCTTGCCCGCGCCTATGGCGGCCATGGCGAGACGGTGGAAAAGACCGGGAATTTCGCACCGGCCTTCGAGCGCGCGCGCGACAGCGGCAAGCCGGCGATCATCGAAATCAAGCTGGATCCCGAGGCGATCACGCCAACCCGGACGCTCTCGGAAATTTCTCAAACAAAAAGCCGGTGAGTCCATGAACTCGTCCCTGGGGAGTAGTTCACACCTCACCGGCCTCTAATAGCAATTCCCCCGGCGCTCTTAGTCGAGAGCGGCCGTCACGATGAACTCGACCTTGTACTTCGGCGCAGCGAGCTTGGCTTCGCTGGTGGCGCGGGCCGGCGGGTTTGCCGGGTCGATCCAGCCTTCCCAGACGGCGTTCATCTCTGCGAAGTAAGCGATGTCAGAGAGATAGATGATCGTCTGCAGGATCTTCGACTTGCTGCTGCCGGCGGCAGCCAGCAGACGGTCGACTTCGCCAAGCGCGGACTTGCACTGATCGGCAACGCTTTCGCCTTCGCCGACCTGGCCTGCGAGATAAACGGTGTTGCCGTGGATGACGGCGCCGCTCATGCGGGCGCCGATATCGATACGCTTGATGCTCATCGTGTTCTCCTGTTCATCAAATGAAAGACGCCGCGTTCAGGCGGCGTCGAATTGTGTCCGGATGGACCGGATCAGGCGCGGATATGATGCGTCTTCTGATAGATCGCCGTGGAGCGTGCGCCGGAGCGGCAGTAGCCGAGCATTGGGCGTTCGAATTCGTCGAGCGCATCGACCATGACCTGCA
>Ga0102589_1002053_pt1 | contig 24475 bp, 21 predicted proteins | sample AraplaMF_Col_mLB_FD_76858 | JGI IMG/M metagenome (GOLD analysis project Ga0102589, IMG submission 76858) | Arabidopsis root microbial communities from the University of North Carolina, USA - plate scrape MF_Col_mLB | ecosystem: Host-associated > Plants > Roots > Endosphere | place: USA... | reverse complement strand
AAAACCGACAGGCGCCTTTAAAATCAGGTCCTATCGGCTAGATATACTTTATATCACACCGCTTGCATAGACGCCATCCAATTTTTCTCACTAACCACGAACGCCATCAATGCGGTTTGAATGCTCCATAGATGGGATGTCGACAGCTGCTTGCCGTATTCATTTAACGAGATAATTGCCGTGTTCATCGACTGGGTCATTTTCCCCCATGCTTCCTTCGAAGACTCTGGCAGGCCTTTGACCGCCGCTGTACCAAGCTCTGTCCATTTCTGATGTGCATCCTTAATGGCTAACAATTCTGCCTGTGTAAAAGCCGTAGGGTCTTTACGCTCTAGCTGCGCTGTTGACATTTGTAATAAAATTTGAACCACCTGATCGCTTTGTTTCAGGAATTGCTCCATCTGCGACGCATCACCAGCATACATCAATTGCGTCGTCTCCGGCAGCTGCAAATCTCGAACATAGAGCTCAATTCCTTGCAGTGCCAGCTCAGCTTTCATCAACTGGGCCTCTTCACGCGATGCCGCCATCCCAGCATACACCCGGTTCTGATCCGTAGAATCTCCGAACGCGGCCAAGCCTTTATCCGTCAACTCCTGCTGCGCAGCATTTACACCTGCTAGATCTTTGAAAACCCCGTACTGCAGCATATAATAGGTCTTCGCATCACGTTGAATCGTTACGCTAACCGCTTCACCTGGTGTGGTCGCTTCTTGCTTCGCCCCGGACTCCGCCACTTTACCCGAAGTCTGAACACTACCGCTTGTACGAACATTATCCGATAAAGAGCCAGACTTCACACCTGGTAGACTCACTTCCCCTTGAAATAACGATAATACAACGAAGCCGAATACAGCACCTGTCACTATTGCGCCAGCGACAGAGGCAACGACTTTGACCCATGAAGGATTTCTTGTTTTACGATAAAATCCACCGACTGGCTGCTCCGTCCATTGTACACTATGCCCTTCTTCACTATGATTTCCTAATTCAGCATCGGATCGTTCTACTCGTTCTTCTGAATCCTGGATCATATCCACAATCCGCGGCTGTAACTTTGGAGGGATGACTTCGGGCTGGATCGAGGTTTCGCCGCGAATCAACTGCTCAATACGGTTCGTCTCTTCATCGAATGTGGGGTCCCATGCACCATAATCGGAGCTGTACCTCTGGATCGGAACAACATGACCGACTGTCGTTGACTCTACAGTTTCTTCTACCGAATCATTATTAGGAATGATCTCTGTGTTTCCCGACTTACGCGGCGGATCATCGAAGCGAAACGTCATTTTGGCCTTACTCATGCTTACCCTCTCCCTTGTCCAATCTTCTAATATCATTCTTATGATAGAGTTGAGAGATTTATAACCGCTTATCCATGGCATGACAAAAAAATCTCGATCCTCTGCTTCTGCAAAGAACCGAGATTTCCCACTCCTGTCCTTCTTATCGAAATGTCTAGAACCCTTTAAATTGCGGCTCTTCATTTTCGAGTTGTTGTACGCGGGCTTCAACTTGCGATACGACTGATTGTGTCGACTGCGCAGCGGACTCGAACATTTTTTTCGCTTCTTGATTTTGCGTTTCAAGCGCGAAGGATTCTAGACTCGCTTGAGCACTTTTCAAACTTGCTAAAGTGGTTTTCACTTGGGATCCAACGGTCATTTCTCACACCTCCTTTTTACAAATACCACTCTAATGTGTCCGAATGTCACCAGAATATTCTTCTCACTTTGCGGGAACATTTCATATGAATCCTGTTCACAACTTTTGACAAAACATTAAGGGGAAGGAGTCGAAAAAAACGATGCCTGAATGGTTAGAAGCAGCCCTTCGTACATTGGTGGCTGTTTTGGTTCTGTTTTTCTTCACCAAAATATTAGGAAAACGACAGGTCGCGCAGCTATCTCTGTTCGAGTACATTACGGGGATTACGATTGGTAGCCTTGCTGCATACATCTCCATGGATTTAGAGAAGCATTGGGGGCTTGGCATTATCTCCCTCGCCGTGTGGATTGGTGTATCCTTCATCATTGAAATGATACAGTTGAAGACCAAAAAGCTTCGGGATTTTATAGATAGTAAATCTCAGATCCTCATCAAGGACGGCAAAATTCTTGAAGATAACTTGAAGAAGGTTCGCGTTACCTCCGATGAGCTGTTATCCCAGCTGCGTAAAAAAAATGTGTTCAATGCTGCAGACGTCGAATTTGCCATTATGGAATCGAACGGGGAGTTCAACATCTTACTCAAACGCGAGAATCAACCGCTTACGCCTAAGCATTTGGGTATTAAGGTCTCGCCTGATAAATCACCAGAGGCTGTTATTATGGATGGAAAGCTCTTGGATGAGGGATTAGCTGCATTCGGTTACAACCGTAACTGGCTAAATCGAGAACTCGAGACCCTTGGCGTGGCCATCGAGAACGTCTACTTGGGACAAGTGGATTCGTACGGACAGCTGTATGTCGACCTCTATGACGATCAAATCCAAGTACCCGAGCCGCAGAAGAAAGCAACCCTGTTTGCGACACTGAAAAAATGCGAGGCCGATTTAGAATTATTCGCGTTATCCTCGGAAAATGAAGCTGCCAAGGCGCTATATACACAATGTGTGGATACAATGGACCAGGTCATCGTAGATATGAGACCTTTGCTTACCCGTTAATGCATGAAACTGTTTAGATTTCGAAGGAGGTTATGGTTTTGTCGGAAAAGCAGAAGAAACAGAAGTTAACGCCCGTGCAGCAGGAATATCAAGCCCTTGCGAAACGAATTGAACCCAAACGAACGATCTTTAAGAACTGCGTGCGGGCATTTCTGTCGGGTGGGCTCATTTGTCTCATAGGTGAATGTATTACCAAAGCCTTTATCACATGGGGCGGATTTACGGAGAAAACGGCAGGAAATCCAACCGTAGCCATCATGGTACTCTTGTCGGTCATCTTAACGAGCTTCGGGGTCTATGATAAAATCGCGCAATGGGCTGGAGCAGGGACTGCGGTTCCTGTTACAGGATTTGCGAACTCCATGGCATCAGCAGCAATCGAGCATCGCAGTGAAGGCGTTGTACTTGGCGTGGGTGGGCAAATGTTCAAAGTGGCAGGGCCTGTTATTGTATTTGGTACGGTCGCAGCCTTCATTGTCGGGATCGTGCATATGATTCTTCAGTTCAACGGAACGGGGGCCGGGTCCTAATGACACTAAGAGGACATCAGTCTTGGATATTCGAGAATAAGCCTCGCATATTCGGAAGCGCATCGGTTGTAGGTCCTTTTGAGGGACAGGGCCCACTAGCGAATGACTTTGATATTATCCATGGCGACCTCATGTTAGGTCAGAATACATGGGAAAAAGCGGAGAACAAGCTCATCGAAGAAGCAGCCAAAATCGCCATCGAAAGTGCCGGATTAACGAAAGAGCAAATTCAATTCTACGTCGGAGGCGATTTGCTCAATCAAATTATTAGTACAAGCTTCGCGGCTAGAACCCTCAGCATCCCTTATCTAGGGGTATTTGGCGCTTGTTCCACTTCGATGGAGAGCCTTGCGCTCGCCTCACTAATCGTAAACTCCGGCTCCGCTCACTACGCGTTGGCTGTAACAGGGAGCCACAATGCAACCGCTGAGAAGCAGTTCCGTTATCCGACGGAATATGGGTCCCAGAAACCGCCAACCGCTCAATTTACTGTCACGGGTGCAGGAGCTGCCGTCGTCTCCAAACATGGCGAAGGCCCTCTCATCACCTCAGCTACGATTGGGCGTGTCATTGATATGGGCATTACAGACCCCTTCAATATGGGTGCTGCTATGGCGCCAGCAGCCGTAGATACCATTCAAGCGCATTTCCGAGATTTGCGGATTGAACCTGGGCATTATGATCTAATCGTTACAGGGGATCTAGCGAAAGTCGGTTATGAAATCGCAAGTGAACTGCTCAAGAAACATAACATCCCTATGAATCAGACGGATTTCCGCGATTGCGGCATGATGATCTATGACTATGAGAAACAATCCGTCCAAGCGGGAGCTAGTGGATGCGGATGCTCTGCTACCGTCACTTACGGGCATTTACTCAAGCAGCTTCGAGCTGGAACGTGGAAACGAATTCTCGTCGTTGCCACCGGTGCGCTTCTATCCCCAATCTCTTATCAGCAAGGTGAAAGTATTCCTTGTATCGCACATGCCGTATCCATTGAATATGACGGGACAAACTAGCATATACATCAGAGAAGACCAGAATTTATTCGGTTGTCGAAAGTGGAGCTGATGAAAGTGCAGTTATTCAATAAGATTGTTGCGACGATCGCGGGAAGCATGCTACTCGCGATCGGAATCAATCTATTCCTAATCCCCTACAATGTTCTCGATGGAGGCGTTATCGGCATCGCGTTAATTCTCAATTACTTGTGGAAGGCGAACATAGGCATCACCTTTATTCTGTGTAGTTTACCGATCCTGGTGCTCGCCTGGTTCAAATATCGCCATTTTTTCTTCAGCAGCTTCCCAGGCATGATTATTTCCTCCTTTTTCATTGACCTATTCTCAGGCATTAGCCATAACTTCCTTACTCCGTTGCACATCCATCCCATCACCAGTTCCTTCATTGGAGGGATTTTTATGGGGGTCGGATTTGGCATCATGCTTCGGAACAATATTAGCACCGGCGGAACTGATCTGCTCGCCAAATACATCGCGGATAAATTATCCGTCAATGTAGGATTCACCATTTTCATTCTGGACGGACTCATTATTACCCTGGGTGGTCTATTATTCTCGCCCCGAACCTTCTTCCTATCCATTCTGACCATTACCATCGGAGGCCTCTCGACAGGCGTTTGCTGCTATCGGAGAGCCCCTCGCGAAGTCACTTTACCATGGAAAACATAATTCAAATCGATAGCAACGCCAAAAAACGTCCAACCCATAAGGTTGGACGTTTCTATTGAACGATAGATATGTCTGAATCGGGAATATAACGATTAGACGCGTGCACGCAGTGCCTTTGCTAGACCATCTGCCGCCTTCCAAATATCACCTGCACCCATTGTAATGACTAGATCGCCAGGTTTCACATCCTCGCTTAACTTCGATAATACTTCTTCCTTCGTTGGAATATACATCGTGTTCGGATTGCTGTTCTGAATGATCATATCAACAAGTCTGGACGAAGTAATCCCTTCGATCTGCTTCTCGCCTGCAGGCGAATAGATATCTGTAATAATAACCTCATCAGCGTCACCAAAAGCTTGACTGAACTGTTCCAGCAGGAAATATGTCCGTGTATAGCGCTGCGGCTGGAACACTGCGATAATACGTTTACCCGTGGACTTCGCCGCTTGGATCGTTGCTTGAATTTCAGTAGGATGATGCGCATAGTCATCAATGACGAGAATATCATTTACTTCACCGAGCACTTGGAACCGACGTTTCGCACCACGGAATTCCTTAATCGACTCTGCAATGGCATAGAATGGAATGTCCGCTTGCATGCACGTAATAATCGTTGCCATCGCATTCGAAATGTTGTGTCGTCCAGGTACTGACAACTCGATGGTCCCGAGTGGAACATCTTGATAGGTAAAGGTGAACGAGCTCTTGCGATCGCCAAGTACGATATCTGTCGCCCGATAATCCGCAGGCGAGTCGATGCCGTATGTAAGCACATCACATTGGAGATTCGGAATCATGGCTTGTAGAATCTCATCATCTGCACACACGATCGCTTTGCCACCAGGCTTCACTTGATTGAGGAAACGTACGTAAGCTTGTTTCAACTTCGCATAATCCCCGTCATAGTTCTCCAGATGATCAGCTTCAATATTCGTTACAAGCGCCAGCTGCGGATGATACTGCAAGAAGGAGCCATCGCTCTCATCGGCTTCCGCGACAACATAGTCGCCTTTTCCCGCCTTCGCGTTGGTCCCCATATTCATAATCTCGCCACCGATGATATAGGTCGGGTCCGTACCGCATTGCTCCATGACAAGCGCGATCATCGACGAGGTCGTTGTCTTGCCATGTGCACCCGCTACAGCAACGCCTTTACGGGTATTCATTAATCGTGCTAACATCTGTGCACGATGCAGAACCGGGATATTGAGCGTTTCCGCCCTTACGCGTTCCACATTATCTTTGGCTAAAGCCGTTGAATAGACGACGAGGTCAGCCCCTTCAACATTATCCGCCGTATGGCCAATATATATTTTGGCGCCTTTCTTCGCGAGCTTCTCTGTTAACTCTTGCGCAGCGACGTCTGAGCCCGTTACGGTGTAACCCATCTCTAGCATTACGCGAGCAATCGCGCTCATTCCGTAGCCGCCAATACCGATAAAATGAACATGTTCTGTTGTATTCAAGAAATCCTCACCAACCTTTTTCAGAATCGGTTTGATACAAAATATAAGATCGTACATCTGCGATTAAATACAAAGTACCGGAGACAACGGTTAAATCTGCAGGAGCTGCCACAGACGCTAGCTTCGCAAGCGCCGCCTTCCAGTTCGGTTCGATGATGATCTGAAGATCAGGACGCGGCGACTCTGCCAATACGTTTTGCACGATGGCGTAGAGATCCTCCGCATTCATTTTTTTACGGAAATCAGGCTCGGTCAAAATGAGCGTATCCACTATTGGTAGTATATGCCGTAAATAGTCTGTATGATTCTTCGTTGATAACATTCCCATCATCAAATGTACACGCTCGTACGTATACGTCTCGCGCAGTGCTTGTGCGAGGGTTGCTGCACCTTCAGGATTATGGGCCCCGTCAACTAATAGGCGTGGCTGCTCCGAGATCATCTCGAGCCGTCCAGCCCATGCAGCTGCTCGCAATCCTTCCAGCAAATCTTCATCATCAATCAGCAATGCATAATATTGTTTCAGTACTTCCAGCGCCATCACTGTTACACTAGCATTCTTAATCTGATGCGCACCATTCAATTGAATCGTTAACTGATCCAACGTACGGAACGGTCCTTGGAACTTAAAAACTTGTTGATTCTCTTCACTTGATAACGTCGTGAGACGATATTGATCATTCATTAAGTACAAAGTTGACTTCTTGTGCTGCGCCGTCTCACGAATCACTTCAATCACTTCAGGCTGCTCCACGGAGCTAACGATCGGCACGCCTGGTTTGATAATCCCTGCCTTTTCCCGGGCAATCGCTTCGAGCGAATCGCCGAGAATATCCATATGATCGTGGCCGACATTCGTAATAATCGAAATGATCGGTGTTACGATGTTGGTCACATCCATACGTCCGCCAAGGCCTGTCTCCCAGACGACAAAGTCAGGGAACACAACCTTCGCATAATAGATAATCGCAATCGTCGTCGAGACCTCGAACATCGTTGGTGATCCCAATTCAGACGCGGCTATCTCTTCAACGAGAGGTCTCAAAGTATTGGTGATCGCTAGCAAAGTCTCTTCAGGAATGTTCGTGCCATTATACTGGAAGCGGTCTGTAAACTTCGTAATATACGGTGATGTGAACGTTCCGACATCATAACCCGATTGACGAAGCACAGAGGTAAGAAACGCACACGTCGATCCTTTACCGTTCGTCCCCGCGACATGAATGAATTTCAATGTGCGCTCCGGATGCCCGAGCCGCTCCATCATCAGCTCAATACGCTGCATACCAGGACGAATCCCGAATGGAATGAGTCCGTTAATCCAATCTACTGCTTGTTGGTATTGGTCGAAAGGGGCTGTCGTTACAGCCCCGCGATTGTCCGCCATGGTGATCTCACCCTTCACTCTTAGCTTTGCAGCTCTTGAATGCGTGCAAGCACTTTGTCAAGCTTATCGGAATAATCCTGCTGTTTCGCGCGCTCTTCTTCGATGACTTTAGCAGGTGCTTTGGCAACAAAACCTTCATTGGCAAGCTTCTTATCGACACGTTCAACTTCGCTTCTTAAATTCTTCACTTCTTTTTCAAGACGCTCAATTTCCTGCGCAATATCGATCAACCCTGCAAGCGGAAGATACAGCTCGGCGCCCGTCACGATGGCTGTCATCGCTTTTTCTGGCACAGCAATGTCTGTAGAAGCTTCGAACTGCGAAGTGTTACAGAAACGTTTGATGTAGCCTTCATTGTTACGGATAATCGCATCGCTCTGCGCATCAGCCGATTTAATGACAAGTTCGATTTTCTTGCTCATCGGAACGTTCACTTCTGCACGTACGTTACGAACAGCGCGGATAATGTCCATCAGCAAGTTCATTTCTTTCACGGCATCCGGAGCTTCCAATTTCTCATCGTATGTCGGCCAAGCTGCGAGCGTAATCGTCTCGCCTTCATGCGGCAAATGCTGCCATATTTCCTCGGAAATATAAGGCATGAATGGATGGATCATCCGCTGTGTACGGTCAAGCACGTAGGACAATACGGATTGGGTCGTACGTTTCGCTTCCGCATCCTCACCGTAGAGGCTAAGCTTCGCGAACTCGATGTACCAATCACACAGATCATCCCAGATAAAGTTATACAAGAGGCGTCCTGTCTCACCAAATTCGTAAGAATCCATCAGACGCGTAATATCGCGTGCAGTTTCGTTCAAACGGTGTAGGATCCAGCGATCCGCCGTTGAGAGATTGCCGCTGATATCGATCTGATCAACCGTGAAGCCTTCAAGATTCATCAACGCAAAACGGGAGGCATTCCAAATTTTATTGGCAAAGTTACGAGCTTGCTCAACCCGCTCCCAGCGGAAACGCAGGTCTTGCCCTGGCGTGCTGCTCGTGGAGATCATATAGCGCATGGCATCTGTACCGTATTTGTCGATAACCTCAAGCGGGTCTACACCATTGCCGAGGGATTTGGACATTTTGCGTCCTTCGGAATCACGAACAAGACCATGCATTAATACATCTTTGAACGGAATTTCATCAGTGAATTCCAGCGCCGTGAAGATCATGCGAGCAACCCAGAAATAAATGATGTCGTAACCTGTTACGAGCACATCAACCGGGTAGTAGCGTTTCAAATCTTCTGTATCTTCTGGCCACCCAAGTGTTGAGAAAGGCCATAGTGCTGAACTAAACCACGTATCCAGTACATCCTCGTCTTGTTTTAGGTTCGCGCTGCCACATTTGCAGCAAGCCGTTACATCTTCATGTGCCACATGAAGCTCACCGCAATCATTACAATACCAGGCTGGAATACGGTGTCCCCACCAGAGCTGTCTGGAAATACACCAGTCCCGAACATTCTCAATCCAGTTCAAGTATGTTTTCTCGAACCGATCCGGTACAAAGTTTACGCCTTCGCCTGACTTCTGCGCTTCAATCGCACGTTCAGCTAATGGTTTCATTCGTACGAACCATTGTGTGGAGAGATAAGGTTCAACCACAGCTCCGCTGCGTTCGCTATGTCCTACTTGATGAACATGATCTTCAATCTTGATCAATACACCTAGTTCTTTCAAGTCATTTACGATTTGCTTCCGGCAATCCGCACGATCGATTCCTTGGTACTTACCAGCAAGCTCGTTCATGACGCCGGACTCATCCATCACTGTGATTTGTGGAAGATCATGGCGAAGACCCATTTCAAAGTCATTCGGATCATGTGCTGGCGTAATTTTCACCGCGCCGCTTCCGAAGTCTTTCTCAACATAATCATCCGCTATCACCGGAATTTCACGCCCAACAATTGGAAGGGTGAGCATCTTGCCAATCATATCTTTGTAGCGTTCATCTTTGGGATGAACCGCAACCGCTGTATCTCCAAGCATTGTCTCCGGACGCGTCGTTGCCACTGTGATCGAACCGCTGCCATCTGCTAGTGGGTATTTCAAATGATACAAATGGCCTTGTACTTCCTTATACTCTACTTCAATATCCGACAATGCTGTGCGTGCTGCCGGATCCCAGTTAATGATATATTTGCCGCGATAGATCAAGCCTTTTTCATAGAGCTTCACGAAGACTTCACGAACCGCTTTGGACAGACCCTCATCGAGTGTAAACCGCTCACGGGAATAGTCGAGTGACAACCCCATTTTCGCCCACTGCTCACGAATCGTGTTCGCGTAAGTTTCTTTCCAATCCCATACTTGCTCTAGAAATTTCTCACGTCCCAGATCATGGCGCGTTACGCCGCCTTCACGCAGCTTCTGCTCAACCTTCGTCTGTGTCGCAATCCCTGCATGGTCAGAACCTGGCAGCCACAACGCATCATAACCCTGCATCCGCTTCGTACGCACAAGAATATCTTGCAATGTAAAGTCGAGCGCATGCCCAATATGAAGCATTCCTGTTACGTTCGGCGGTGGGATCACGATGGAATACTTCGGCGCATCAGGACGTTGTCCTGCTTTGAAAAATTCATTTTTCATCCAGAAATCGTACCATTTCTGCTCGGCCGCTTTTGGATCATACGTCGTTGGCATTGACGTCTGGTTCTTATTATCCTGTGCTTCTGACATGATAAACCCTCCATTTATTTACATTCAGAGTCTACACCTACACGTTCAATCCATGTATAAGTCTATAGGTAAAACCAATAAACTTGGGAGTTGAACAAATAAAAAAACCCTTCGTCTCAAAGGACGAAAGGATATCTTCCGTGGTACCACCTTTGTTTCGCATACCGCTAACAAACATCATCTACCTTATAGCATGCGACACTCAACAGATAACGGCTGCAACCGGTTTGCACTAGCTCTTCCATTCATCGCAGATACATCTGCATCTAGAAGGATTCGAACAAACAACTCCAGGGCGACTTCAGCAACTACATCCTGCGGAGCCTCACAGCGTCAGTCAGCTCCACTCTCTGAAGGGTTCGGTGCCTACTATTCCCTTTCAATGTCTTTCCTATATAGAATATCCAATATTTTATCATTTAAATCCCTCATCGTCAATCATTGCAAGCAGATGCACAGAAGCTAGGCTTCCTAGTCATACCAGCTCGTCAATCCTCATAGAATACGATAAGGTGGTGGTCCAACGTGGAACGATGGTGGTACAAAAACCGCTATACCGTCAAAGGCGTCATTTTCCCTTTAATCTGCATCCAATTTGTCCATACCCTCATATTGCCTACGGGTTTTGGTGTCTTCGTCCTTTTTGCACTGTTCTTAATCTACTTAGGATTTTTATTTAACGTCTATTAGCGCATGTTCAAAAAGTCGGCATTTCAGCACCTGAGAGTTTTCGAAGAAAACATACATCGTAAACATATGCTCTTCAAGGGTGCATGCAAGATTCGATGTCGAATATGCTTTAAGAACTGCTTCGTGATCAAATGATGACTTTTTGAACAACCTCTATTAGCATACATCATGTCTGGGAGGCTTTGCAGGCGAGGGTCTGTAAGGCCTCTTTAACATATATCAGGCAAGGCACTCGCAAAAGCAGCAAAAAACCCCTCACCTGACCCGGTCGAGATTCTCTCGAAGTGGCTCTGGTTACGGGGCTCGCTCATCCGATCCACGCTGAACATCATGATCATCGAATGTCATTTTGCTCCACTCAATTCAATTATGGGATATACAAAACTTGACCTTCCGCTATCGTATGATCATTCAATCGATTATATAGCAGCAGTTCACGTGGATTCATGTTATAGCGATCGGCGATCATATCCAAGGTTTCTTCCCGCTGAACTATACAAATCTTTAACTTGCGGAAGGCTCTCTTCTCATCTTCATGATTCAAGAACAGACTCTTCCATTCGACTTCTTCACCATTCGAACTAGAACGCAGCTTCTTCGCTTGCTTCTCCAATTCTTCCACGGCATGACGCGTCTCAATTTCCTTGATATTCTTACTCGAATAGAGCAGCGCACTAAGACCCATGTTATTAACATTCTCAGGTTCTGGCTCTTTCTTACTGTTAAAAGCAACCTTGAGCGCTTTCTTCTCTTCCTCGATCCGCTCTTCAAGAGAAAGTTCCTCCGCTTCGGAGATCGTGTTCTCCTCTACTAACCCGTAATCATAGAAAGGGGCCTGCTGCGACTCTTCGATCGGATGCTCCGAATTTGAAATAAACACTTTTTCTTTTTCTTGCTCAATCGGTTCTTGAGGTGTGAATTCCAGACGAGGTTCCTTGTCCGTCTCAAGTGAATCGATCTGTTGTGGCTGATCGCTGAGCGTTACCTCGGCAATGCGTTCCGTCGATTCACGATCTTCTTGCTCAATCCGATTCTGACTATCCGCTCCCTCGGCTTGAACGGTTATAAATTCGGGGTGAAACGTTATACCTTGATACTGCTCTTGCTCAATCTCGTGCTCAATCTGTTGCTCACGCTCGTACAAGCTGACGGATTCGAGAATATCGCCAACATCATTATTCTTCGAGGCCTGGAACGCCTCTTCCGGTACGTCTTCTTCCGATTGGGAACGGAAATCCTTCGGTGCAGCTTCCTGAACTTTTGCCGGCTCGGTCTGGTGAACAACGGTAAATTGCTCGGCCATCCAAGGCGATTGCTCCGGCTGTGTAAGTTCAATCCCTTTGAGCGACAGTACGCCATTAATGTTAATCGTTCGCGTCGATAGCAGATCCACATCGAAATTCTCAATCTCGACTGAAATATCGTCCAGACTTTGTACTCGATTCATTGGCAATGTAATTTCCACAGGAATAAAGTGCGCGAGGGTAAGCGTTGAACGCTGCTCATCATCGCCTTTATATACGCCAGACAGCAGCAGATTGCCGCGCAGCGTTGCGTGGTCTCCATGTGGAACGACTTGAACATTCGGAACAAGCTCTATCTCTTCTAATTCTTGTATCCCAACTACTTCATCTGATAAGTGAACCCGCTCGTAAATGTCAAATCGCAAACCATAGGATTGATCAAACAAAACGAGGTCCTCCCTTCTGCATATAAACCTAAATGACCATCATTGTCAGATGGATATCATGACTACTTACATTTATCTATATGCCTAGAAGGAAAGAGCATGCCATATATTTTTGAAAAGTGGGACAAAGTTTATGAACTTCGTGGATTGGTGAAAAAAAATAAACCTGGCCGTTGGCCAGGTCATACAGTATTCGAGCCACTAAACTTCGCATACAACTCCTTGAACATCGACGTCCATGGCGCTTTTACCTCAAGCTGCTCTCCGTACATCGGGTGCTCGAAGCGAAGTAATTCGCCATGTAGCGCCTGATACGCTGCATGCTCATCGCTGCCGCCATAGAGGGTATCTCCGAGCAGTGGATGGCCCGCATGACTCATATGGACGCGAATCTGATGGGTTCTTCCTGTCTCAAGCTGAAGACGTACTAGGCTCACTCCTGCATGCGGGAATGTCTCGATTAGCTCAACATGGGTCACTGCATGATCTCCTGTTGGCGAGACACGACGCCGCTGCTTATGATGACGATCTTTACCGATCGGCGCATCAATCTTACGCAGCTTAGGATCAACGATCCCCTGCACGAAGGCGACATAAACCCGTTCAATCGCTTTCTCACGCATCGCTTCATCGAGTCGAACTTGGCTGAACTCATTTTTCGCGTACAGGACCGGGCCTGTCGTATATTCATCCAGCCGATGAATATGCCGGACGCGATGCTGCTGTCCCGAACATGCATAATAGCTGGCTACGGCGTTCGCAAGCGTCTCCACTTGATCCGGCACCGTGGGATGTACGAGCATCCCCGCTGGCTTGTTCACCACCATACAGAAATCATCATCGTACAGAACCTCAAGTTCTGTCCAATAAGCCGGGATCGGATCCGTCTCTTCTGGGAACAATCGGACCCGCAGGCGATCTCCCGCCTTCACGAGCTCACCCCTATGAGCCAGCTTCGATGCAAGCTTCTCCGGTAAATGAAGAGACGACTGCGGTGCAGTCGTCACGAGCCATTCCCCTTTGCGTATCCATTGTTCCGGAGATAGATAACGTTCCGGAATCATAGCTGCTTGAGCGCAATGTAGTTCGCTTCGATCGTCGCATCGATATCTGCATCGCTATGCGCCGCAGAGATGAACATCCCCTCGAATTGCGATGGAGCGATACTTACACCCGCATTCAGCATATTGCCGAAGTAGCGACGGAAATGATCCAAATTCGCTGTCTTCGCTGTATCATAGTTAATCACGAACTGATCTGTAAAGAACGGACAGACCATCGATCCCACGCGGTTTATCGTCACTGGAATACCCAGTTCTTTTGCATTCTTCTCAAATCCAAGATGCAATTTCACCGCTTGCCGTTCAAGCTGCTCATATACATCTTTCGTTAGAAGCTTCAAGGTCGTATACCCTGCAATCATCGCTAGAGGATTACCGCTGAGCGTTCCTGCTTGATAGATCGGACCGGATGGAGCCATCTGTTCCATAATTTCACGTTTACCGCCATATGCGCCTACAGGCAGACCGCCACCGATCACTTTACCCATACAAGTCAAGTCAGGCTTAATGTCATACAATCCTTGTGCACAGTTAATATGTACCCGGAATCCTGTCATGACCTCATCGAAGATCAACAAGCTGCCGTATTGTGTGGTGATATCACGCAGTCCTTGCAAGAACCCAGGCAATGGCGGAACCACACCCATATTTCCTGCAATCGGTTCAACGATCACGCAAGCAAGCTCTTCACCGTAGCGTTCAAAAGCAACACGCACCGACTCCATATCGTTATAGGGCACCGTAATGGTATTCGAAGCTACGCCCTCAGGTACGCCAGGGCTATCTGGAAGTCCGAGTGTCGCTACACCGGAACCCGCTTTGATCAAGAGACTATCGGCATGGCCATGATAAGAACCTTCAAATTTCAATACCTTGCTGCGTCCCGTGTAACCCCGAGCCAGACGGATCGCACTCATCGTCGCTTCTGTCCCCGAATTCACCATCCGCACAATATCCACCGAAGGTACACGTTCGCACACAAGCTTCGCCATTAACGTCTCAATTTCAGTCGGAGCACCGAAGCTTGTTCCTTTGGCAGCAGTCTTCTGAATCGCTTCAATCACTTCTGGATGGGCATGCCCCATAATGAGCGGTCCCCAGGAACAGATATAATCGATGAAGCTGTTGCCATCAATATCATAAATCCGCGAACCCGCCGCATGATCAATATATAACGGTGTTAAACCTACCGATTTAAATGCACGAACGGGGCTGTTTACGCCACCTGGAATATATTTTTTTGCCTCTGCAAAAGCTTCTCTAGCACGGTCATCTTTACGTGTTTGAAGATTGTCCATTTCGATTCCTATCTCCTTTACTTCAGCCATCTTGCCGCATCTTTGGCAAAATACGTAATGATTAAATCAGCACCCGCACGCTTCATACCGATCAACGTCTCTAGCACAATGGCCTTCTCATCGATCCATCCATTCTGTGCAGCCGCTTTGACCATCGAATATTCCCCACTTACGTTATAAGCGACGAGCGGAAGATCAAACTGATCTTTGAGCGTACGAATAATATCCATATAGGCAAGCGCAGGCTTCACCATCAGCATATCCGCACCTTCGAGCACGTCGGATTCTGCTTCACGAAGCGCTTCTTGTGCATTGGCAGGGTCCATTTGGTACGTCTTGCGATCCCCGAATTGCGGCGCCGAATGTGCAGCTTCACGGAACGGTCCGTAGAAAGCCGATGCGTATTTGACCGAATAAGACATGATCGCAATATGAGCGTAACCCGCTTCATCCAAGCCCGTACGAATCGCCTGCACGAATCCATCCATCATATTCGATGGCGCAATAATATCCGCACCCGCCTCAGCTTGTGATACAGCCGTTTTCACGAGCAGTTCGAGCGAAGCATCATTATCCACTTCACCATGCAGCTCGCCGCAGCGATCTTCCACATGCACCATGCCGCAATGTCCATGATCTGTGAACTGACATAAGCAAGTATCCGCCACAACGACAAGATCTGGATATCTCTTCTTAATATACCGCGTCGCTTGCTGAACAATACCGTCCTCCGCATAGGCAGATGACCCTACAGCATCCTTGGTCTCAGGTACGCCGAACAGCAGTACCGAAGGAATGTTCAAGCTGACGATCTCATCGATCTCTGCATCCAATTGATCCATAGACAAATGATACACACCAGGCATCGAAGGAATCTCTTCACGGACATTCGTTCCGTATGTAACAAAAATCGGCGCAATCAAATCATTTACCGTTAGTACCGTCTCACGCACCATGTTGCGAATGCCTGCCGTACGGCGCAGACGGCGATGTCTCACGATTGGAAAACTCATTAAGGTACCCTCCTAGAAGTGAAATCAATATATAGTTGAAATGAGAACACAAACATGTTTATCTTTTCGCTAAAACGCAAAGCGCATGTGCAAGCGATTCAATCGTTGCTTCTTCCGATATGGCTGACACGGTCAGCCCTGCTGCTACGGCGGTCTCCGCTGTGAGCGGCCCAATACAAGCGATCTCCACACCGCTTAGCATATCAGCTAAATTGGTAACGCCTAGCCGTTGGAAAGCTTGAATGAAATTCGTAACCGTCGAGGAGCTCGTAAATGTAATCATATGAATGTCACGGGCCTCAAGCTGTTCCAGCAGTTCTCGTCCTTCTTCATCATCGTTCACTTGAACTGTCTCATATACCTTCAGATCCGTCACGTCAAGACCCAGGCTATGCAGCTGCTCTGGCAACCATTTGCGTGCAAGATCTCCTCGAGGAAGTAGCACGCGCTGCCCTGGATTCACCTCCGTACGAATCGCTTCCAGAATACCCTCTGCCCGATCCTCTTCCGGCAAGCATTCTGTCATGATCCCACGAGATTCAAGAGCTTCTGCCGTCTTCGGACCCACCGCTACCACACGTGCTCGCGTTAACCGCCGGATATCCATCCGATTCTCACGCAGATGCTCGAAGAAACACTCTACCCCATTCACACTCGTAAAAATAGCCCAGTCATACGACTCCAGCTGCTGCATCGTCTCACGGATAACAGCAAGCTGATCCGGCGATGAGGTACGCCTTGTCTCAATGACAGGAAATTCGACCGGTTCCCCGCCAAGGTCATCGATGTGCTGCACAAGGTCACTTGCTTGCGATCTGGCACGTGTTACGAGCACCCGTCTTCCGAACAAAGGCTGATGCTCCACCCATTTTAATTTCTCACGCTGCAAGACCACATCGCCGACCACGATAACCGCGGGAGATTGAAAATTCGTGACTCTGACTTGCTCCGCAATCGTTGCAAGTGTTCCGACGAGCGTCTCTTGCTCGGGCCGCGTCCCCCAACGAACGAGGGCAACGGGTGTCTCCGGCGACCTGCCGTGCTTCATCAATTGCTCACTTATGTAATCGATCTTCGCTACACCCATCAGAAATACAAGTGTACCTGTCGCATTCGTTACCTTGTCCCAATAAATAGATTTATCCAGCTTATCTGGACTTTCATGCCCTGTGATGACGGAGAACGAAGAGGCAAGATCTCGATGTGTAACTGGGATTCCCGCATAAGCTGGGACCGCAATCGCAGAGGTAATGCCCGGCACGATCTCATAACCAATATCATACTGCCGCAGCAATTCGGCTTCTTCCCCGACACGTCCGAATACCGTTGGATCTCCACCCTTAAGGCGTGTAACCACCTTACCCTCCAAGGCAAGATCAACAAGCAATTGATTGATGTCTTCTTGCTTCATTGTGTGCCGATCCGGGAGTTTGCCGACATAGACCTTCGTCGCGCCTGGTTTCATATATTTGAGCAACCTTGGAGAAGCAAGACGGTCATAGACGATAACGTCTGACCGCTGAATGCACTCCAGACCTTTTAATGTAATGAGCTTAGCATCTCCCGGCCCTGCGCCGACAAGATAAACGATTCCTTTCCCCAATCCGTCCATCTCCCTACTGATTCAATTCCGCCAAAATTCGGTCTGCTCCCTGTGCAATAAGTTGATTAGCCACCTGTTCCCCTAGCTGTTCAGGGTTATCCCCGCGAAGCGTTTCTTTCAGTATAACACGTCCATCGGTTGTGCCGACCATCCCTGTCAATTCAATCACAGGATGCTGTTCATCATCCGACACGAGCGTCGCAAATGCGCCAATCGGCACCTGGCATCCGCCGTTCAACCGCCAAAGGAAACGACGTTCAGCTCGAACCGTCAACGCAGTCGACTGATCATTGAATAGCTGCAGCAATTCACGAACCTCAGGATCATTCTCCCGGCACTCAATCCCAAGCGCCCCTTGTCCAACCGCTGGTAGACATACATCCGGTGACAAATGTTCTGTAATCCGATCTTCCCATCCCATACGAACAAGCCCCGCTGTTGCGAGCATAATCGCATCAAAGCCTTCTGTCTCCAGCTTCCGCAGTCGAGAATCAATATTTCCGCGAATCGACTCCAATTTCAGGTCAGGTCGTACATGCTGTAATTGCGAAGAACGACGCAGACTGCTCGTTCCTACTTTGGCTCCAAGCGGAAGCTCCGACAGCTTGAGTCCTTCACGAGAGATTAGGCAGTCCCGCGGGTCTACGCGCATCGGTATAGCACCATTCATGAGGCCTGCTGGCAGCTCTGAAGGCATATCCTTCATACTGTGAACAGCCATATCAATCACTCCATCGATTAGGGCCTGTTCAATTTCCTTCACGAACAGCCCTTTGCCCCCGACCTTTGACAAGGTAACATCTAGAATCTTATCGCCCTTTGTTACAATTTTATGGATCTCGAATTGATAGGGCAGTCCATGCTTCTTACAGATTTGTTCCAACTGCGCTATGACTTGTCCTGTTTGTGTCAACGCAAGTGCGCTCTGCCTTGTTCCTACGATTATCTTACGCATCGTGTTGCCTCCTCGTCCTGACTTGCAAATATAGCAATATTAGATTTAGCTTTTATTCGATCACAGTAATCTGTTCCTTTATCCATTTCTCCATCCATCCTGAATCCGCTGGAGGAAAGACACCTTGCTCGATCTGCTCTAACCAGTTCATCTCAAGCATCTGCTTCATCAGTTTTATTCGAACGCCAGCATCAGGAATGCTGCGTTGTATCATGTGACGCAGATCAGCTAGTATATCCAAATAAATCTCATATGCCTCACCATACTGCGCATCAATCTCTGACACAATCCGCTTCGCAACCTCTGGGCTCGCCCCGGAGGTCGATACCGAAATAATCAATTTCCCTCGCCGCATCGTGCTCGCATTCACAAAGCTGGAGCTGCGTGAGGAACTCGCGACATTGACCAGAATGCCTAGAGCATGCGCATCGATTGAGACACGCTCATTCACTTCCTTCGAATCGGTCGCAGCGAACACGATTTGAGCCCCTTTGAGGTCCCCAGGTTGATAGGTTCGATTCCTATCCGTTATTCGCCCTTCTGCGATCCATTGGTCGATTTGCGGGGAATAGTCACTGCTGACAACATGCACCTTCGCCCCTGCTTCGAGCAAACCTCGAATTTTACGTTCCGCGATACGTCCACCGCCTATGACAATGCATCGTAGGTGTTCCATCTGCAGTAATATCGGATAAAACACCGCGTCCGAGGCCTCTTCCATAGCAATCACTCCCATATCCAATGATGGAATGTAGAGAAAGAATTCACTGCGAAATTGAGCACCATGAGTGTGTAAGCAAGCAGTGCCCACCGTGCCAATCGATATCCTGTATGCTTAAGTGAAACTCTTTTAATAAAATAATACACGTAACAAATCGCGGCCACGAGCGTGAGCAGCACCTTCACATCGAGGAGAAGATTCAACTTTTCTTCCATATAAATCGATGAGATGGCGACTGCTAGTGATAGGATCAACAGCGGCGTACCAATCATGATCGACAGATTCGCGTAGCGATCGATTTTCTCCAAGCTCGGCAATCGACGAACGGAGTCATCCCACTGCTTTTCCTTCAGCTTCCGGTGTAAGTACATGTACATCCCTGAGAATATGCTCCCAATCGTAAATGCAGCAAAACTGCATATCGCAAACGCAACATGCAGAATTAGGATTTCTTTGACAATCTGCCAGTGTTCTAGCCGTTGCTCCCCGATCGGACTGCTAAATAAATTAAGTAAAAGTACGGCAAACCCTATTACGTTCACGATAAACACGATATATTCAATCTTAAAAAAGAGACTGATGAGCAGCGAGATCGTGACGAGTAACCAAGATAAAAGAAACATAAATTCAAGTACAGACAACAATGGAACGGCCGGCTGCTCAATTAATTTCCCTGCAAGGAAGAGTGTCTGCAGGCCCCATACAAAAAGAAGAAGCCCCGTGCCCATCCGCTTCGCACTCCGATTTGGCTGTGCAAAATCGGAGAAATAAAACAGAAGGCTCAGGGCGTATATATAGATAATCGCATCATACATCCAATTCTGAGTTAACATCAATCCTTCACCACCTACTTCGTTACGGTCGCCCATGCAAATCCAGATTTTGATCCGGCAGACGATCTTTCGTTCATTCTCATCTCGGGTGATGATGGTTGCTCAAGTGCCTTGTTCTGACGCTGCTCTTCTGCTTCCGCCTTCTCCATCTGCTCTTCGAGCGCGAAAATCTGCGTGAACATTTCGATTGCCTCGTCGCCGTTCTTCTCAACAGCCATTTCCTTAATCCGTAGAATCGGATCATGCAGCATCTGATTGACAATACTCTTCGTCAATTTGCGGATGACCTTCGCTTGTCGTTCATCCAGATCCGGCAGCTTCTTGAATAGGCTCTCCATGGTGTCTTGATGGATTTGCGCTGACTTCTGCTGCAAAGCATAAATGACAGGGCTAACGCCAAGGGTCTTCAGCCACTGACGGAAAGCTTCTATCTCCTTCGCAATCATCGCATCAATCTTCATCGCTTCCTTCCGGCGAAGCTCGAGATTGCTCTCAACAATCCCCTCAAGATCATCAATATCGTACAAGAACACATTCGGTATCGAACCAATCGCAGGGTCTAAGTCACGCGGCACCGCAATGTCGATCATGAAAATCGGTCGATTCTTGCGCTTCTTCATGCTTTCCTGTACTTGCTTCACATCCAGCACGAAACCATCTGCCCCTGTCGAGCTAATGACGATATCCACCTCATGAAGCAGCGATATCCCGCCTTGAATCGAACAAGCCCGTCCATTGAACTTCGACGCTAATTGTTCCGCACGCGTTAGTGTACGGTTCGCGACGATCACTTCGTCCGCTCCGTTCGCATACAAATGCTTCACCGTTAACTCGCTCATCTTCCCGGCACCAAGAATGAGAACCTTCTTCTTCGAAAATTGCCCGAAGATTCGTTTGCCGAGCTCCACCGCCGCATAACTAACCGAGACAGCCGCTTCACCAATGGTCGTCTCCGCATGGGCACGCTTGGCCATCGTAATGGCTTGTTTGAAGAGCATGTTGAACCATGTTCCAGTTGCTCCGTACTCTTGTGCAAGCAGGAAAGCATCTTTCATCTGCCCAAGTATTTGCGTCTCCCCAATGACCATCGAATCAAGTCCGCTTGTTACTTGGAATAAATGCTCCAGTGCGCGATCATCCTCATAGATGTACAAATAATTTGTAAATTCTTGACGAGGAATCTGGAACCATTTCTCCATAAAGCTTCGAATGAAATGTCCACACATGTGCAGACGATCCACAACAACATAAATTTCCGTCCGATTGCAAGTCGCAACAATTACACATTCTAGAACGCTTTTCGTTGCCTTAAGTTGTTGTAATGCCTCTGGTAAAGCTTGTTCGGCAATGGCGAACCGCTCCCTGACTTCGACCGGGGCCGTCCGATAATTGAGTCCGACCGCTAAAATGTGCATTGTGTCACCTGCCTTCTCTATCGTTATATCATGTAAATTATATCACAGTTCGACAAATCCATTACGTTCAAATTTGAAAATATTATGAAATGGGAAACATTCGTATCTAGTGTAGTCCTAAGCTCTTTCACTTATACCAAGACCGACGCACCATATTACACTCTATTCCATTAAGGATTCATTTGCTTCTCCAGAAGTAGCCTTATTGCTTCATCCGCTTCCGATGCGATGACCGCTTCTGAGCTAACCAACTGACCGCTACCTGTTACGAGCTGCTCGTAAGCTTCGTAGAGCTCTCCGTATCGTTTCTGAACCTCCTGCAGTAAGACCTTCTCCTCTTCATGCAGCGGACGGTATCCTGCGATCTGAACACTTGTAATAAATTCGAGCAGCTTATTCAAAGACTCTAATCGCTTCAAATGATCGTTCCCATATGCCTTCACGAGTCGGTCATGCGTATAGTTCGCTGAATAGATCGCGAGCTTGACGGCATCCAATTGGCTTGTATTCTCAATGGCAGACGCTTCATTTAACGAATTCTGTACTAGACCCATTTGAAATGAGGCGACTTCGTAGAGCATTCGTCCCGCATCTTCCTTGGCATCACTGCCACCCATCAGCTTATAAATCTGATAAGACGGCCAGACAATGACGAGAAAAACCATAACGACGATGAACCATTTTCCTGATATTCGACTTTGACCTCGGCGCATACTTCGAACCCCTTTGCATGTACATTGTTCAACCTTGTACATTCTATGGGGTTCCGAGAAAACAAATAACCATGGAGATGAATCAATCTTCTCCATGGTTATCTATCACTTGCTATGGCGTACTATGCGAATTGAGTTTGCTTCATCACAGGGTTCTCAACTTGAAGCTCCCCGATACCGCGAACCAATTTTTTCGCATACGTTTTATCCGGTTTAAGTACGGATACCAGGTAGTCAATTGCAACTTGCGGGTCTACTGTCTCGCCGCATGTATAACAATCAATTGCAGCAAAACCTCTTTCAGGATACGTGTGAATCGAGAGATGACTCTCAGATAACATTACTAATACCGTTGCACCTTGTGGTTCGAATTGTTTGGCTTGAACAGACAGTACAGTTGCACCGCTAGCTTCAGCCGCCTCTACCATTTGAGCTTGCAAAAATTCAGCATTGTTTAGGAGTTCAAAATCAACACCCCAAGTGTCAACTGCAACGTGTCTTCCGAAAGTTGAATATTCCATCTTCCGGTTCCCCCTTCCTAGGAATAAAATGTTTGAAAAATTTCATCCGCTAGGACCTACGTCATTCACTTCCCGAGGGAAAACTCTCTCGCAACATACAATGTCCTGAGTGAATCCTGGTTCCTATATTCTTTTCAACGAGAATAAAAATAACATCTTCTGCCCAGAAAAGCAATACTTTTTTTTGATGATTATTTGAAACGAGCTGGAGCCCTCAGCCCCGTATACAACATATGCAATTCACTTGTATATGTGTCAATACAAAAAAAGGAATCCTCATGGACTCCTTTCACATATAAGTGCACGATTTTACGCTTCTAGTACGAATAATTGCTGGGTATACACGCTTAACTTCGCATCAATTTGGGCGATCTGTTCAGGGTTCTCCGCCCGATTTCTTGCATCGAGCAACATATTAATCTGATCTTGGATCCCCTCAATCTCAGCTTCCACTTGACACTGATTAAATAATTGCTGCAATTGACCAAGTGTATCTTTATACTCGAATACGAGACGATCTTGACCATCTACATGTTCAATAATTCGTGATACTTTGCCCTGATCATACTTGTATTCCATCGTATATCCTCTGTAAATTCGATTCACGATCGCGTTTCCTTTAAACGCTGCTAGCGCTTGACGCATCGCATTGGTCAACTTCGGTTTAACCAGACGGCAGGACGTTTCACATACATACGTCTTCGCCTTCCGTTGAAACGGTAACCGAATCTCCTCCCCTGCACCATCCTCAAGAACAACTTCTTGATTGCCGTTATCGAGCACGAGCACATACGAATGGATGTGCTGCTCTTCAAAACTATGCACAAACTTGGACATCTCTGCTTCCGTTAACTGTAAACTGGCTTTAACATACTCTGTGGCCAACCGTTGACCCATACAAATCTCCTCAATTCTTTAACTTACAACTTCGAAAATTCAATGCCTTAAGGATATTATACACTACCAAGCTCAATTATTCCTGCTCATCAGCATTGATTTTTCTTCATTTTTCACGAAAAATACGTATTTATCCGTGAAGAAATTGAGGTTTTAATGAAGATACTCTGTTTCCTACACTAACTTTGAGGATTCCCTACATCATCTGTTGAATCTTCCACAACTTCCTCTGCCTGCTGTGTGTAGCGGCTAATAATTTCCCACAGCTCGTCCTTGCCCAGGCCGAGTTCTGACGAGAACATGACCATTGGATTCTCTGCGGTCAACTGCAGGTCATTTTTGATCACTTTCATATGCTTATGCCACTGACTCTTCGGCAATTTATCCGCCTTGGTCATAACGACGCAGGTCGGGATCTCATAATGAATCAACCACTCACGCATCATTATATCGTCTTTGGAAGGTGGATGGCGTAAATCTACAACCTGAAGCACCAATTTGAGTGTATCGCGCTCCAGTAGGTAGCGTTCAATCATTTTTCCCCACGCTTGACGCTGAGTCTTTGATACTTTCGCATAACCGTATCCCGGAAAGTCTACAAAATATAATAAATCATTAATGCGGTAATAG
>Ga0102589_1002047_pt1 | contig 24528 bp, 25 predicted proteins | sample AraplaMF_Col_mLB_FD_76858 | JGI IMG/M metagenome (GOLD analysis project Ga0102589, IMG submission 76858) | Arabidopsis root microbial communities from the University of North Carolina, USA - plate scrape MF_Col_mLB | ecosystem: Host-associated > Plants > Roots > Endosphere | place: USA... | reverse complement strand
ATATATAGGTATTTCGAAATAAACAGAATGAAATTGCCCCTGGATCAACAGCAAATGGTGAAGCAGTTGATTGTTGAGGAATAAATGATGGAGGAGGAGATGTTGGAGCTTGTGAACTTTGCTGTCCGGGTGCACCCGGAAAACCTGGCATTCCCGGTATACTTGGAATCTGAGGACCAGGGAATTGACGATCGAAGTATTGATTATAATTTATATAAGGAAAATATATAGACTCATTATACATTTAAAAACCACCTCTTTACTTTTAAAATTTCCTATACGGAAAATATTTTAATAAAGCGGATATCAAACATAAATGTATTACCCTTTGTTTTTGGTATGTTCGGCTCGGCAACATATCCATACTTACCGAATTTCTTCATACAATGGAGGAAAGGTGGGGTTAAACCCCACGAATTTAACGTAACTTTATATATGGAATAAATTGATCTGTCATCTTAATTCACATAATTTTCAAAACTATAAACTTTGCATGTTAATATTTGTTATATAATAAAGAGGTCCTAGTAGTCTTAAGAAATAGTGATCCCTAGTTTTTCTGATAAGATAGTTTGTTTTACCCTTCAGTTTACATTATTTTAAAAAGAACTTGTATTTTTTTACAAGTTCTTTTTATTTTTACTACAAAAATAAAAAAAGAGAAAAGAATTCAAAAGCAAAGAGGGAAAAACGAAGAAAGAGCGCATGATTAATCTCACTTCTATTTTTAATGAAGTCTATTCCTATACCCAATCCCTAGAAAGTACCTGGTTATTTCCTTCTCGAAAAAGAGATCAACCCATTAGCCAAATCCAAGCGTACCGACAATTACAAAAAGCTGGAGATTTTACCGATGTAGAATCCATTGGTATGCACACTATGCGCAAAACCTTCAGCTATTGGTTTTATAAACAAAAGATGTAGCCATGTTGCAAGAAATACTCATCTATAGTCATGTAAATCCTTACGGGACCTTTAAATTGGATATGATGGAACGAATTCAAATTGAAGAGAGATCATATCTAGAGGAATCAGTGCATTCTTAATTCATATCCTTATTGCGGGTAGTGACAGTTTCGCTGGTACTACCCGCAATAAGGATATGAAAGCTATTTTTTATGAGGTGGATTTTAATTATGTCTTTTGGGTTGAATATTCTGATAATTATTTCTCAAGTTATTTATATATTTAGAGGGATATGCAATTTGTGGAAAAGTGATAATTATAGTTGTAAACGAGGGGGATGAATTTCTATGAGTGCACATGTAGTAACGAAAGAACAGATTAAGCATTCATTAGACGCTTGGTATCAGTCAATGCTGCAACAACAAGTAGAGAAAGCGACACGATTGAAAGAGGAAATTGAATCAAAAATTAATCATATGGAAGAAGATCAAAACATATTGTTTTATTATTCATTATTAGATTTTCGCTATCAAGTGTTAGCAGATCGTTTAAGTATTACAAGCAATAGCTTCGATAAAATTGATTCCTTGTCTCTTCCGAATGATCTGCTTTTAACACATTATTATCATCTCTTTAAAGGTATTCATCTAATGTTCATTTCGAATTACAAAGAATCTGAAATACATTTTGAGAAAGCTAAAGAATTATTAAAGCAAGTTTCTAATCCGATAGAACAAGCTGAATTTCATCAACACTTTGCTGTATTGTATCACCATACTTACAAAATGCTATCTTCTATTGAATATATAAATAAGGCGAAAGCAATATTTTTAAATCAAGAAGGATATGAAGTCAAAGTTGCATCCTGTGAAAATATTATAGGGACAGCTTGTATATTTTTAAAACAATTTGAACAAGCCGAAGAACATTTAAATCGTGCAATTGACATTTTACAGAAAGCTAAAGAAGATAAGCTAATTTTAATAGTTAGACATAATCTAGGTTTATTGTATGCTACCCAAAATCTATCCACTTTAGCTATTCGTCATTTATCAGAAGTAACAGAGAAACTTCCTAATCATATCAAAGCCATTTTCCTACAAGCAAGGGAACATTATAAATTAGGTGAAATAAATATTGCACAAAAATTAATTGAAAACGGTTTAAATATTTGTTCTGCAGTAGGAAACAAAGAATATATGTATCACTTCAACATTTTGAAAACACTAAATGAAAGATGTTCAATGGATTTAGTGGAAAAAGAGATAAAAGAAGGAATATTTTACTTCGAAAAACAAGGATTATGGGATTATGTTGAAGAATATGGTGAGTTGTTAGCTGTCGAATTTCGTAAATTGAATAATCATGAAAAAGTAAGTGATTATTTTAATATCTGTTATGAAGCGAAACAAAAATTATTAAGTAGAGGAGCGTTAAAATAATGAAAAAATTGGGTGTTATTACTGTTGGTTTATCTGTTATCGGAATTCTTTCCCTTGGATTAAATCATTTTGCTGAAACACAACAAGCTACTCACGCAGACCATTTCATATCAAAGCCTGATTTAGCATATAGCGTTAGCGATACATCTGCCTATTCATATACTGATGGAAACACCGGTATAAGTGCTTCAGAATAGACCACGAACACCTATAATGAATACTCATGTAGACCTATAACAAAAAGAAGAACGTTTACCCTCACTAAAAGGCGTTCTTCTTTTATTTGTTTTCTTTATCCTTCATTTCTATACGTATATAAAACTTTTGAAAAATGATTGACCTACTTTTTATTTGTAACTATAATGATTACAAGAGGGTTGGACAGTACGAAAATAATCAAATACAAGAAATATCCCAATGCATTCTTACTTAGAGAGAAAGCATATTTTTTTGATATAGTTGTAACTTTAATAGTTACAACTATATGGCTATAAAATACCGACAAAAAGTGAAAGCTTATGTTAAGTGTATTTTTTCATGATTTAAAGTAGCGGAAAGGAGATGATAAATTTGAAACGATTAAAGTTCTATATAATTAGTTGTATTGTTCTTGTCGTATTAGTGATTTGTAATATCGTTGAGAAACCAACAGCAAAAGTAGAAGAAGTAAAAAATACTGTTGCAACAAAATTAAACACAAAAGAAAAAATGGTAGACATAGATGGACAAACGATATATTTTAAGCAAATTGGTGAAGGGAAACCGCCGCTGCTCATGCTTCATGGCTTTGGAGGTTCTTCTGATGGATTTCGTGATATTTATCCAGAATTAGCGAAAGATCATACGATCATTGCAGTTGATATTTTAGGATTTGGTCGTTCTTCGAAGCCAATGGATTTTCAGTATTCATTCCCAGCGCAAGCAAATATATATTATAAGTTAATGAAAAAATTAGGCTATGATAAGTTTGCGGTGCTTGGTCATTCAATGGGGGGAGAGATTTCTCTTAATTTAACATACCTATATCCTGAGGCGATTACGCACCTTATTTTAGCGGACTCGACAGGAATAGAATCCTTCCAGCAAAAAGAAGGTTTCCAAAAGCCGAATTTATCGGTTGATTTAAATACGGTATCTACCATTACGGATTATGATAAAAATGCGGTGAAAAATAGAAGAGATGATAAAGAGCATTATAGTGAATTAAGTAAGATGAGAGAACATCGATTAGCGATGGATGCGAATGAAATCAAGGTGCCGACCTTAATCATTTGGGGCAGAAATGATAAAAGCGTTTCATGGAAAAATGGTGAAGCATATCATCAACTATTTAAAAATAGTACATTCCATATTATTGAAAAAGGGTATCATGCTCCGTTCCGTCAAGAGCCGGAAGAGTTTATGAAATATGTCCAAGCTTTTTTTGAAAAGCATGCTGTATCCATCAATGAATAGAATTACCCGTTCCTTCTTTCATAATTAAGAAGATGATTCAAACAAAGGTTCTGCTATTTAGGGCAGAACCTTTTTATTTTGCTATCTTATGTATTTCACCCTGCATAAAAAAATATTTCTCAACATTTTATTTGTTGAAAAATATTGAATATTCGTCATAATACGAATATTATGTTGTTATCGACAAAAAAACGATAGTTCGCAAACAACGGGGAGGAAATGCATTGAAAAAGAATAAGAAGTTAAAACCTTTATCAGTATTAGCAACAGCGGCAGTGCTAAGTAGTACTTTTGCTTTTGGAAGTCATGCAGCATATGCTGAAACACCATCATCATCTCTACCAATAGATGAGCATTTAATACCGGATGAGCGTTTGGCAGAAGCATTAAAAGAACGGGGAGTCATTGATAAATCTGCATCACAAGCTGAGACGTCAAAGGCTGTTGAAAAGTATGTTGAGAAAAAGAAAGGGGAAAACCCTGGGAAAGAAATCATTACAGAAGATAGTCTTACGCAAGAAGCTTCTGATTTTATGAAAAAAGTAAAAGATGCAAAAATGAAGGAAAATGAACAGGCGCAGCAGCCAACAGCAGGACCAGTAGCTGGACAAGATGCAGGATTGAATCCTAGAAAATTAAATGGAAAAGTACCTACTACACCAGCAAAGCAAGAAGAGTACAATGGAACTGTTCGAAAAGATAAAGTGCTTGTTTTACTCGTAGAATTTAGCGATTTTAAACATAATAATATTGATCAAGCGCCAGGATATATGTATTCTAAGGACTTTAATCGTGAGCATTATCAAAAAATGTTATTTGGTGATGAGCCATTTACGCTATTTGATGGGTCAAAAATTAACACATTCAAGCAATATTATGAAGAGCAATCAGGTGGTAGCTACACAGTTGATGGAACTGTAACGGAGTGGCTTACTGTTCCAGGAAAAGCTTCTGATTATGGTGCAGATGCTGGTACCGGTCATGATAATAAAGGACCTTTAGGACCGCGTGATTTTGTGAAGGAAGCATTAAAAGCAGCAGTAGCAAAAGGGATTAACTTAGCTGATTTTGACCAATTTGATCAGTACGATCAAGATGGAGATGGTAATAAAAATGAGCCAGATGGCATTATTGATCATTTAATGGTTGTTCATGCTGGCGTGGGTCAAGAAGCTGGCGGCGGTAAATTGAAAGATGATGCGATTTGGTCTCACCGTTCAAAACTTGGATCAAAACCATATGCAATTGATGGAACACAAGCTTCTGTTCCGAATTGGGGCGGAAAGATGGCTGCATACGATTATACAATCGAGCCTGAAGATGGAGCGGTTGGTGTGTTTGCCCATGAGTACGGTCATGATTTAGGCTTACCGGATGAGTACGATACAAAGTACACTGGACAAGGTGAACCAGTTGAATCTTGGTCTATTATGAGCGGCGGCAGCTGGGCTGGAAAGATTGCAGGAACAGAGCCAACAAGTTTTTCACCACAAAATAAAGAGTTTTTCCAAAAGAATATGAAGGGTAACTGGGCGAATATCGTTGAGGTAGATTATGATAAACTTGGCACGGGAATCGGTGCTGCAACATATCTAGATCAAAGTGTTACGAAATCAAAACGACCAGGAATCGTTCGCGTTAACTTGCCGGACAAAGATATAAAAAATATCGAATCGGCATTTGGTAAGAAGTTTTATTACAGTACAAAAGGAAATGACATTCATACAACACTTGAGACACCAGTATTTGATTTAACAAATGCAACGGATGCTAAGTTTGATTATAAGGCATTCTATGAGCTTGAAGCGAAGTATGATTTCCTTGACGTGTACGCTATTGCAGAAGATGGAACGAAGACACGTATTGATAGAATGGGCGAAAAAGACGTAAAAGGCGGTATGGATACAACTGATGGTAAGTGGGTTGATAAATCATACGATTTAAGCCAATTCAAAGGGAAAAAAGTAAAACTGCAATTTGAGTATTTAACAGATATTGCAGTAGCGTATAAAGGATTTGCGTTAGATAATGCAGCATTAACTGTAGATGGAAAAGTTGTTTTCTCTGATGATGCAGAAGGACAACCTGCAATGACGTTAAAAGGATTTACTGTGTCTAACGGATTTGAACAGAAAAAACATAACTACTATGTAGAGTGGAGAAATTACGCTGGTTCTGACATGGCGTTACAACATGCACGTGGCCCAGTCTTTAATACAGGAATGGTTGTATGGTATGCGGATCAAAGCTTTACAGATAACTGGGTAGGCGTTCATCCAGGTGAAGGATTCTTAGGCGTAGTAGATTCTCATCCAGAGGCAATCGTAGGGACATTAAACGGACAACCGACTGTGAAGAGCAGTACGCGTTATCAAATTGCCGATGCTGCATTCTCATTTGATCAAACGCCAGCATGGAAAGTAGATTCGCCAACTCGCGGTATCTTTGACTATAAAGGATTACCAGGCGTTGCGAAATTTGATGATTCTAAGCAGTATATCAACAGCATGATTCCAGATGCAGGACGTAAGTTGCCGAAACTAGGATTGAAGTTTGAGGTAGTAGGACAAGCTGAAGACAAGTCTGCAGGTGCAGTTTGGATTCATCGATAGAATTTTAAAGACAGTACTTCTATCTACGGTGATTGTAGATGGGAGTACTGCTTTACTTGTTTGAAAAAGAAATTGTCATAACTCTTGTCCTACCTTCATATAGTGAAACTAACAAGGCTTGTCTCAGGAAAGGAAGGGCGAAGAGTGGAAACTTTACCATGGTGGATTTATCTTGTTATTATCGGGATTGTCGTAAGTGGTTACATGGTTTTATATACTTCGAAAAAAGAGCAAGATATGGATAACGAGTTTATTGAAAAAGAAGGAGAAGTATATATGAAGCGTTTAGAAGAAGAACGCGAGAGACGTAATCAAGAGAGTGATAAGGATTCTGTGTTGCTTTAATCCTAGTAAAGAGTGAGTAACTAATCGGTTATTCACTCTTTTTTTGCGCCATCATTATATTGGTGATTTTTAAGATATATCAACCGTTTCTCGTCATATATCGGCAATTGGACATAGGATATCGACTGTTCAACACAATGCGACAAGAATGAGAATTAAAAATTTCTCTTGCTAGCTTTTCTTTTCGCTTAAATTGTGTACTATAAAAGGTAGGAAGACGTAAAGAAGGGGACTTTTTGAATGGAATTTCATGAACAAAATATTTTGCCAGCTGTTCGGCAAATAAAAGATTTAGAAAAGTTACTATATAGTTCTTATGAGTATATTGTTATTTTAGACATTCATATCGGTCAATTGAAAAGTGTTGTTGCACTTGCGAAGCAGCATTGTAAAAAGGTATTTTTACATGTCGATTTAATTCACGGTTTGCAAAGCGATGGCCATGCGACAGAGTTTTTATGCCAAGAGTATAAGCCATATGGACTATTGTCGACAAAGGCAAGTGTAATTATGAAGGCGAAGCAAAAGGGTGTTGTCGCGATTCAACGTATCTTTTTAATTGATTCGAGTGCGATGGAAAAGAGTTGTAATCTTTTAGAGAAAACAAAGCCAGATTATATTGAGGTGCTTCCCGGAGCTTTAACAGGTGTGATTGCTGAGGTGAAAGAACGGACGGGTGTACCGATTTTAGCAGGCGGATTTATTCGTACGGTTGATGATGTAGAAAGAGCGTTATCCGCTGGTGCGACGGCGATTACAACGTCGAAAAAAGAACTCTGGAAACATTACCAGAGATAGAAAAAGCTTTCTTTTAGGCGGAGAGAGGATCCGTCTGAGCATAGAAGCGGTCAGTACCCATTTTCGTCCCATGCCGTATGAAAACAAAGAGAGAAAATGAGTGGAAGACCGCTTTTGTTTACAAAGCCGCGATTTATATGTGGGAAAACCGAAATAAAAGCTTTCTTTTAGGCGGGAAAGAGGATCCGCCTGTGTAAAGAAGCGGTCAGTACCTAATTTCGCCTTATGCCTTGTACAAACAAAGGGAGAAAGTGAGTGAAAGACCGCTTTTTTCTCGTAACAGTGGCTTGTATGTTGAGAAAAATAAAAAGTGTCGAAAATGTGAAAAGAATGTATTGACACCGCTTTCATTTAAGGTTAACATTATAGATAAGTTAATAAACGTGACGGAGAAAAGAAGAGATCCACATTTCATTGTTTCTATATTTTTTATATAGAAGCATGCCAGGTGTGGATCTTTTTCTTTTGAAAAAAAAACGAATGGCCATTCATTTTACCTCTATCACATTGGAATTATTTAAATTGATTGTGGAGGGATTTTATGTCAGCATTTTTAGGGGAGTTAATAGGGACAGCGTTGTTAATCGTTCTTGGTGGCGGCGTTTGTGCAGGCGTAAGTTTAAAGAAGTCGTTTGCTAAGGATTCTGGTTGGATTGTTATTACGATGGGCTGGGGCTTAGCGGTTGCCATCGCAGCATATGCAGTAGGATCGATTAGTGGGGCACATTTAAATCCAGCAGTAACAATTGGACTTGCTTTTAAGGGAGCGCTTCCATGGAATGATGTACCAGGTTATATCGCAGCGCAAATGATCGGTGCAATCATCGGTGCAATTATCGTATATTTACATTACTTACCTCATTGGAAAGAAACAGAAGACCCAGGTACAAAATTAGGCGTTTTTGCAACAGGACCAGCAATTCCGAATACATTTGCAAACCTTTTAAGTGAAATGATTGGAACATTCGTTTTAGTATTTGGTATATTAGCAATTGGTGCAAATAAATTTGCGGATGGTTTAAATCCATTCATCGTAGGTTTCTTAATTGTAAGTATTGGTTTATCATTAGGTGGAACAACAGGTTATGCAATTAACCCAGCTCGTGATTTAGGACCTCGTATTGCACACTTCTTCTTACCGATTCCGGGTAAAGGTGGATCAAACTGGAAATATGCATGGATTCCGGTAGTAGGACCGATTTTAGGTGGATCACTTGCAGGTTTATTCCATCAAGTTGTATTTGAAGGAAAACAAAATGCAGCATTTATTTATGTGATAATTGCAACTGTGATTGTACTAGCAATCTCTTATATGACAAGTAAAAAGAGCGAAAACAATACAAATAGTAGAAAAGTAGCATAAGGGGGAACCGATTATGAAAAAATACATTCTTTCATTAGACCAAGGAACAACAAGCTCACGTGCAATCCTTTTTAATAAAGAAGGTAAAATTGTTCATTCAGCTCAAAAAGAATTTACACAACATTTTCCAAAGCCAGGTTGGGTAGAGCATAATGCACAAGAAATTTGGGGATCAATTTTAGCGGTTATTGCAACTTGTTTAAGTGAAGCGGACGTAAAGCCAGAGCAAATCGCTGGTATCGGAATTACAAACCAACGTGAAACAGCGGTTGTATGGGATAAAGAAACTGGTAAACCAGTTTATAACGCAATCGTATGGCAATCTCGCCAAACAGCTGAAATTTGTGATGAGTTAAAAGAAAAAGGCTATAGCGATATGGTTCGCGAAAAAACAGGACTTTTAATTGATGCATATTTCTCAGGTACGAAAGTAAAATGGATTTTAGATAACGTTGAAGGTGCAAGAGAAAGAGCAGAACGCGGCGAATTATTATTCGGTACAATTGATACATGGCTTGTATGGAAATTGTCTGGTGGTAAAGCGCACGTAACAGACTATTCAAACGCATCACGTACATTAATGTTTAATATTCATGACCTGCAGTGGGATGATGAGCTTCTAGATATGTTAGAAGTGCCGAAAAGCATGCTTCCAGAAGTACGTCAATCTTCTGAAGTATATGCCCATACAGTTGATTATCATTTCTTTAACCAAAATATACCAATCGCAGGTATCGCAGGTGACCAACAAGCTGCGTTATTTGGACAAGCTTGCTTCGGTGAAGGTATGGCGAAGAATACGTATGGAACTGGTTGCTTCATGTTAATGAATACAGGTGAAAAAGCAGTTGCATCTGAACATGGCCTATTAACAACAATTGCATGGGGTTTAAATGGTAAAGTTGAATATGCGCTGGAAGGAAGTATTTTCGTAGCAGGTTCTGCAATCCAGTGGTTACGTGACGGCATGCGTATGTTTAAAGATGCAAGTGAGAGCGAAGAATACGCATCTCGCGTTGAATCAACAGATGGCGTTTACGTTGTTCCAGCATTCGTAGGGCTTGGAACACCATATTGGGATAGTGAAGTACGCGGAGCGGTATTTGGCGTAACACGCGGAACAACGAAAGAACACTTTATCCGTGCAACGCTAGAATCATTAGCATATCAAACAAAAGATGTATTATGTGCTATGGAAGCAGATTCAGGTATTGAACTGAAAACATTACGCGTTGATGGAGGAGCGGTTAAGAATAACTTCTTAATGCAATTCCAAAGTGATATGTTAGATGTTCCAGTAGAGCGTCCAGAAGTGAATGAAACAACGGCTTTAGGTGCAGCGTATTTAGCAGGTCTTGCAGTTGGATATTGGGAAAACCAAGACGAAATTAAGGCGCAGTGGAATATGGACAAGCGCTTTGCACCAGCAATGGAAGCGGAAACAAGTGAAGAGCTATATGCTGGTTGGAAAAAAGCAATTGAAGCAACAAAAGCTTTTAAATAATTATAAACAGTGTTATAATGATGATAAGTTAATAATTCGGTAGGAGATTTGGAGAGACCACAACACGCTATAGAAGCGAATTCTATAGCGGAGTTTGTGGTCTCTTTTTTCGTTATCAAAGGGAGGAATTACCATGAAATTTTCAAGTAAACAACGTAAAGACGTATTAAATGGAGTAAATAAACAAGAGTTAGATGTGATCGTAATTGGTGGAGGTATTACTGGTTCTGGTATTGCATTAGATGGAGCAACACGCGGTTTATCAACAATTGTGTTTGAAATGCAAGACTTTGCAGCAGGTACATCAAGTCGTTCAACGAAGCTTGTACACGGTGGTTTACGTTATTTGAAACAACTTGAAGTGAAAATGGTAGCAGAAGTTGGGAAAGAGCGTGCGATCGTATATGAGAACGGTCCCCATGTAACAACACCAGAGTGGATGTTACTTCCGTTCCATAAAGGCGGGACATTCGGTTCATTCAGTACATCAATCGGTCTTCGTGTATACGACTTCCTAGCGGGTGTAAAACGCAGCGAACGTAGAAAAATGTTTAGCCGCGAAGAAACAATGAAAAAAGAACCGCTTGTAAAACAAGAAGACTTAAAGGGCGGCGGTTATTACGTAGAGTATCGTACAGATGATGCTCGTTTAACAATCGAAGTTATGAAAGAAGCAATTGAACATGGTGCAAAAGCAGTCAACTATGCAAAAGTAGACGGTTTCTTATATAAAGATGGAAAAGTATGTGGTGTACGTGTCGTCGATTTATTAGATGGAGAAGTGTATGAAGTATACGGTAAGAAAATTGTAAACGCAGCTGGACCTTGGGTAGATACATTACGTGAAAAAGATAATTCAAAAAGAGGAAAAGTATTGCAATTATCTAAAGGTGTTCACTTAGTAATCGATCAAAAACGTTTCCCACTAGGGCAAGCGATCTACTTTGATACACCAGACAAGCGTATGGTCTTCGCAATTCCACGTGGCGGGAAAACATATGTAGGTACAACTGATACGTTCTATGATAAAGACGCAGCAGTACCACAAATGACAACAGAAGATCGCACATATATCATTAATGCGATTAACTATATGTTCCCAACTGTGAAGATTACAGAAAAAGATATTGAATCAAGTTGGGCTGGTGTTCGCCCATTAATTTATGAAGAAGGTAAGAGTGCATCTGAAATTTCTCGTAAAGATGAAATTTGGACTTCAGAATCTGGTTTAATCACAATTGCGGGCGGAAAATTAACAGGATATCGTAAAATGGCTGAAATGGTAGTAGATTATGTAACGTCATTATTACAAAAAGAAGGACATAGTGCGTATCCGAAAAGTGAAACGAAGCATATGCCAATCTCTGGTGGACATGTAAGTGGATCAAAACAATTCCCAACATTCGTTGCGAAAAAAGCACAAGAGGGAACAAAATATGGTTTAACAGCAAAGCAAGCAGAAGAGTTTGCGAAATTCTATGGATCTAACGTAGATATTCTCTTTAACTTAGCAAAACAACATAAAGCAGAAGCAAAAGAATATAACATGCCGTTAGACGTGCTTGTACCGCTTGTATACGCGATGGATTATGAAATGACAGCAAAACCTGTTGACTTCTTCGTACGCCGCAGAGGGGCTGTATTCTTCAACATTCACTGGGTATATGATTGGAAAGAAGCAGTAATTGCATATATGGCAGCAAAATTAGGTTGGAGCAAAGAAGAACAAATGAAATACACAGCTGAATTAGAGAAAGCATTAACGGACGCTGTAGTGCCTGTAGATCAGCAAGAACAAGCAGCTGCATTAGCATAAAAATAAATACACCTTTTTCCGAACGAAACCCCGAATTGTCCACAATTCGGGGTTTTTTAACAGAATGTTGGGAAACGGGAACTGGACGGCTCCTGTTTTTGTTTTTATTTATCGCAAAGTCGATATCCTTTGTCGAAACGCCGATATATTGTGAAGAACGGTCGATATATTTGGATTTACGCCTATAAAATTTCATTTACTAGTTTCTACTAACCCATTCTGTTACTTCTTCTACAACAAATTCTCCTGTCTCTTCAACGGTCTAATAAAAAAAGCTCGGCATATGCCGAGCTTTTTTTATTATTTCTTCTCTTTTTCAGCTTTTGGAGTCTCAAAGGTATCTTTTAAATCTTTATCTTCAACCTTCACATCAGCTTTTTTAAGTTCTTTGTCTTGAAGCTCAGCCATGAATTGAGGATCTTGTTTTTTCTTCTCAACTAGGCCTTTTTTAATGTTTGCTTTTTCTTCTTCAAATGATTTTTGTTCTTTAATATCAGTTACTTTGATGATATGGTAACCGAATTGTGATTTCACAGGCTCACTTACTTCATCTTTTTTCAATTTATATGCAGCATCTGAAAATTCTTTTACCATTTTACCAGGTCCGAAGTAGCCTAAGTCGCCGCCTTTTTCAGCAGAACCTTTATCTTCTGAGTATTGTTTTGCTAATTCTTCAAAAGATTTACCTTGTCCAAGTTCTTCTTTTACTTTTTTCGCAGTTGCTTCATCTTTTACAAGGATGTGACTTGCTTTAATTTCAGGTTTATAATTCTCTTTTAATTCTTTGTCAGTGATACTGCTTTCAATAGCTTTGTCCATCGCTAATTCAGCACGAACGCTTTCTTTAAATGAGTCTTTTGTAAAGCCTTGTTGTTTTAAAGCTGCGTCAAATTGATCGCCAAGTTGCTTTTTGTATTCATCATATTTTTTGTCAACTTCTTTATCGTCGACTTTATGGTTTTTAACAAGTACTTTCTCAAGTACCATACCACGTAAAATTTGTTTACCAGCTCTGTCTTTCATTTGTTTGTAAAGGTCTTCTTTTGAAATGTCACCAGCTTTAGATGTAACAATTTTGTCAGATGATCCACATGCTGATAAAGCAATCAAACTTGTTGCTGCTAAGGCAAGCATAGCTTTCTTCATTCAATAAACACTCCTACTATTATGTATTTTTAATTTATCCCGCACAAATGGAGAGCGTCCTCATTTCAGATGATGCTTGTCCAAAAGAGCCCGATTAAGTCTCACTGGTTTCGCCTTCTTATAAAGTTAAAAGCCTGCTTAACAGGGCTTACCGAGGCTGAGGATAAAATTTAGCTGAAGGTAATTTTATTCTATAGTATAAGCAATATGTACAAAATTTAATATATCACATTTCGACGTCTTTTCCTATTGATAAAGAAAAATTACCTATTTGTTTATAAAGATTGTCAGATTGGGAATGAGTACCAATTTGGGCGAATGTGCATATATAGGAAAGAGGAGAGGGGATGGGTGAATGAATTCATCACTTATTTTATTGGTTGTACTGTTTATTTTATTAGTCATTATAGGTATAATTTGCTTATAGAGGAAAAAATGAGGAAGGGGCTTTCCTTCCTCACTTTGCATGAAATATAATTTCTATATAACTAGAAATTAATAGAATGGTAATACATACATTAATAACCCGAAAAGCGCTCGTTTGTCGGCTCTCGGATAGTTGTTTCCGCACACACAGTGTATGTGTCAGGAAATTCGTGTAGAATAGAACAATAAGTGCAAATGTGACAAAAACAATTTCTATAAGAGTCACGAGGAGATACCTCCTTTTGGCCAAAATACATATACTTTTATATATTGTATCATACGATATTTTGTTCGTGTTATAAAATTCAGAAATAGAAGACCTTGTGTTAGAAAGTGAGGGGAAAAATGGACGTTGTAAAACGACTAGAGCAAGCTGAATATTATGTAGAACTTCTTTTCCAAATGATCGATGAAGATAAGTGTCCATTTTATTCTTTAATTATAAAGAAAAAAGCTCGTAAAAAAGATATTGAACGTATACTGAATCTTTGTGAACAATTGAACGAACAATACATAGTAGAGAAACAAGAAGGCTTACTTTTGTTTGATGCTCTTTTGGAGCAGTTTGAAAAAGCGCTTCCACATCAGCTCGAAGTAAACGAGACTGCAGAAGCGCTACATAGACAGGGCTTATTTCAGCCAATTATGCAAGAATTTTTACGCATGACAGCGAAAAAATAATCAATATTATTTTTTAATTAATTTTTGATCGTGTTCCATAAAATTTTCCTCAATACTTTCTAGTGATTTCTCAAAAATATCGATAAAATCTTGTCCATAAATATTTCTTAAAATCGCGATTAACTCGATATTTTCTGGGAACTTACCATAAAAATTGCGAAGTGCAAGAGCGCCATTAAAGACCGAATTATTTTCAGGGGCATACTCCTCCATTAATTGCAGTAGCAATGTTTCCCCTTTTTCTGTAATTTCAATATACGTATTTCGTTTATCATCTTCTTTTTTTGAAAATACAAGATAGCCGCGCTCTTCAAGTTTTTTGGAAAAGTTAAATGCAGTTGATACATGCATAACGCCAAACTTTGCAATCTCGGAAATAGAAGCCCCTTTTAAATGATAAGCAATGGATAAAATATGATGTTCGTTAATGTTTAAATCATATGGTTTAATCCACTGTTGCCAATCTTTTTCTACGCATTTCCATAATGCCTTCGATAATTGAGCAATGCGTTGACTGAAAATCATGGCTTCTTTTACCGAATAATCTTTTTCTCCACTTTTCATTTACTCACCCACTTTTACATTCTTATTCATTAGTATCTATTATGCCAGTAAAATAAAAATTAATAAAGTCTTTTTGTGAGAATTGTGAAAATTTTTAGGAAAAATTATATTCTTGTACAAATCATGCATAACTGTGGAAGCGTTTTAGGTGTCATAACAATATGTGTTATCTTCACGTAATAGAGGATAACATATATTGTAAATGCATAAAAACACGACATATCTATGTGATATGTCGCGGGAAGAGAAATAGTTATAAAAAATATTTGTTATATGCAAAAACTAAGAATGAAACATCGTTTACGCTTTTTCTGGAACTGCTTGTTGCAGTTTTTCAATTGATTTTTGAATGTCTAAAATCTCTTGTTCAATATGAAGCTTGTTTTGGGAAATATCTTGTTTCCATGTGGAAAGCGTATCCTGCATATCGTCTTTCAATTCTTGAAAAACTTCTTTACCTTCTGAAGCTGTTTCAACAATTTGACGTTTTAATAATTTTGTATCAGCAGTAATATCAGCCAGCGTTTTTTTTATATCATTTCCTTTTTCTTTTAGTTTATCCCGCATATCTTTACCAGAAGAAGGAGTAGAAAAAAGAACGGCTAGTCCAGCGACAGCTCCGCCACAAATGATACCTGTTACAAAGGATTTAACTTTTGACATAAAAGGAAACCTCCTTATTTTTTGTTGGTATTCATGATGTATAAAACAATGCATATGCTTAAGACAAGGGGGGAGAAAAGTGAAACTTGTGACAACAATTTGTTTTATCGTAAGTCTTTTCTTTCTTGTACGTGCTATGCATTTATTGTTATTTATAAAGCAAAAAAGATCGTATCCTCCAGCATTTTGGGCTAAGAAACAAGCCATGCAGTACATTTCTTTTGGAGGAATAGGCTTGTTATGTACAATCGTATTTTATATGTTTCTATAGTACGGTTTACAATTCGTACAAAATAGAGAGAATTCTTACCCTTATTTTACACTATTTGCAATGGTACTTGCGATGTTTTGTAAATTTTCCGTCGTATATTCATTTTGGTGTGATTTCCAAACAGCGCCAAAACCATCGTTTTCACCGTAGCGTGGAATTAAATGAAGGTGGAAGTGGAATACAGTTTGTCCAGCCTTCTCACCGTTGTTATTCAAAAGGTTAAAGCCGACTGGGTTAAATTCAGATTTAATCGCATTTGAGATTTTAGGAACGACAGAAAAAATATGTGATGCGATTTCTGGCGTTAAAGCAAAAATATCTTGTTTATGTACCTTTGGAATGACAAGTGTATGTCCTTTTGTCACTTGGCTAATATCTAAAAATGCAAGCACATGTTCATCTTCATATACTTTTGAGCAAGGGATTTGTCCTTCAATGATTTTACAAAAAATACAATTATCCGCTGTGTGATTCATTATTCTCATCCTTTCAAGTAGTCTTAGCCGTATTTTACCATACTTACATAGGAGAACAAACACGAAAAACAGGAAGCTGACTCAGCTTCCTGCTTTCTGAAGAGGGATTGAAAAAGCATTTAATATAATCTACCGTTCGCAGACACCTCATTTATTTAGGAAATATGTGACAATTCGGCTCGTATTCTGCCTTAGACACCCCATTTACAATGAAATGATAATCCTTTATGAAATGAACTTGTTTATTTTATAAAACAGTATATACTCTCCTCGAGACACCCCGTTTCTAAAATAAAACAAACTATCTGGTTTCGTGTAAATTTTCTTTGTCCATTATGGACACCCCATTTCATGATGATTTCGCTAGGCTATGTTCATCAACTTGGTGGTTGCTTTTTCAATGTGTTCCTTCTTCACTAATTATGATGTCCCGTTTTGCAGAGGATATGTAAAGAAATTATTTTTTTTTTGAAGAAATTCGATACTATGTAGTATCTTTTGTTTTTTGGTAAGATGAATATATACATTCTGATGGAATATATGCTTTTGTACAAACAAATGAATATAACGAAGAAAGTGGTGTCATATGGGACAGTTATTACGTGTGGAAAATGTCACAGGAGGATATACGAAGCGGCCGGTGCTGCAAAACGTTTCATTTTCTGTTAATAAAGGTGAACTTGTTGGTTTAATCGGTTTAAATGGTGCTGGTAAAAGTACAACGATTAAACATATCATCGGTTTAATGGAACCGAAAAAAGGTACGGTAACAATTAACGGAAAAACAATTCGAGAAGATATGACAGCGTATCGATCTAGTTTTTCTTTTATTCCTGAAACACCTGTATTATATGACGAGTTAACATTGGAAGAGCATTTAAAGTTAACAGCGATGGCATATGGTATAGATGAGAAGCAATATGAAGAACGCGTCGGGCAATTATTAAAAGAATTTCGAATGACGAATCGTTTAAAATGGTTCCCAGCTCATTTTTCAAAAGGTATGAAGCAGAAAGTGATGATTATGAGTGCTTTTCTTGTTGAACCGTCACTTTATATTGTCGATGAACCTTTCGTTGGACTCGATCCATTAGCGATTCAATCATTACTCCAAATGATGGACAAGATGAAAAAGAGCGGTGCTGGTATTTTAATGAGTACCCATATTTTAGCGACAGCAGAACGTTACTGCGATTCCTTTATTATTTTACATCAAGGTGAAATTCGTGCGAAAGGAACGTTATCTGAGTTGCAATCACAATTTAACATGCCAGGTGCGACGCTAGATGATATTTATATTGCGTTAACAAAGGAAGAAGATTATGAATAGCAAAGCATTATGGAAAGAACGGTTCAAATATTTCTTAAAAGAAGTTCGTACATATAGTAAGTATGTTTTTAATGATCATTTAAAATTTATTTTCGTATTTATCATTGGAGCAGGGGCCTATTATTATCAGCAATGGTTGCAAACACTGACTCCTTCATTTCCGACCGCGCTAGTTATGGCGGTACTATTAGGACTTGTATTAACAGCAGGATCGATTCAAACGTTATTAAAAGAGGCGGATCTTGTGTATTTACTTCCAGTTGAAGAAAAATTAAAACCATACTTTACAAAAGCATTTCTCTTTACATTTATGATTCAGCTATATGTAATCGCAATTGTAGCGGCTGCACTTGCTCCGCTATATTTCCAGCAGATGAAGCAAACAGGAGGGGCTTACATATGGATTGTGGCTGCACTTGTTCTCGTTAAAGCATGGAATTTATTTGTAGCATGGGAAAAATCATTTTTAACAGATCAAGGCATGCAGCGCGCGGATTGGTTTGTTCGCTTTTTATGTAACGGGTTATTTGTATACTTCCTTGTCGAGCGAACTTCAGTGATTTACATCGGAGTAATTCTCTTTGTAATGGTTGTATACCTTGCTTTCATGTATCAAAAGGTACAAGGAAAACCGTTAAACTGGGAATACTTAATTGCAGAAGAAGGAAAGAAAATGATGCGCCTGTACCGCATCGCCAACATGTTTGTCGATGTACCAGCATTAAAAGAACGAGTGTCACGCCGGAAATGGCTTGATTTTGTACTTTCCATGATTGGTGAAAAACGTACCTATTTATATTTGTATACACGGACATTTTTAAGATCAGGCAACTACTTTGGTTTATATATGCGCTTACTTGTTATTGGTGGTGTAATTCTTTACTTTATACCGTTTTTATATGGGCGTTTCATTGTGAGTATCGTATTTCTATACTTAATTGGTTATCAACTATTAAGCCTTTGGAAACATCATCGTTTAAAACTTTGGCTTGATTTATATCCAGTGACCGTAGAAGAAAAGAAAAAGGATTTTCTGAAACTGTTAAATGCAATTCTATGTATAGGCAGTGTTGTATTTACCATCATTTTTGCTTTCGCAACAAAAGATATCATCATGACTTGTATTTTACTTGCCGCTAGCATAGTATTTAGTATCGCTTTCGTATATCAATACGGTGCAAAGCGCATCGAGCGTTTAAACTGAAAGGAATGAACTTATGACTGAATATGAAGGGAAGGTCATAAAAGAATTACAGCAGTGGAAACTTACAATCATGAAAAGTTCTTCTATGATGACCAGATTTTCGAAAAAGGTACAAACGAAAGTACAACAGCTAATTCCAGAAAAAGTGCAAAATGTGTTAACAGAAACAATTAAAAAGATGGTGCAAGGTATTAGCGCCGGATCCAATTTTATAAAACCGAAGTTAAAAGAAACAGACTGGTCGCTCGAAAGAAGAGATGCAGAAGTGTTAAAGAAAATGGACGAGTACAAAAAGATTGCCGCAGCAGAAGGCGCCGGAACAGGAGCTGGTGGTATTCTTTTAGGACTTGCCGATTTTCCGCTCCTGCTCAGCATTAAAATTAAATTTTTATTCGATGCAGCGACTATGTATGGATTCGATACGAGTAAAGAAGAAGAGCGACTTTTTATTCTGCACGTGTTTCAATTAGCATTTTCAAGTGATGATCATCGCAAGGAAATATGGAAAGCGATCGAAACGTGGGACACAGAGAAAGAAAATCATATGGACTGGGAGAAATTCCAGCAAGAGTACCGCGATTATATCGATTTAGCGAAGATGCTGCAGCTTGTGCCGATTATTGGTGCCCCGGTCGGTGCATATGCAAACTATCAATTGTTGCAACGCCTCGGAGAAGTGACGATGAATTGTTATCGTTTGCGGTTGCTTCAGCGGAAGGGAATATGGATTTGATATGTGGCTTTGAAATGAAGTCACGAAGTTTAACCCTCTTTGGTTATGCTTACCAAAGGGGGTTTTTATGTCTAAAAGAAGAACATCTGGAGTGGGAGTGTGGATGAGATTTTAGTAAAAAAGGATTATCTCAATCATTCGTACATCAGTTATAAAGAAATTAAAGAGACCTCTATACTTGGAGGTCTTTTGGTATGTATTCTTTACCCGTTTCTATATGTAGAAAAATGATTGGGGAAGTAGTGCTCAACAAATGGAAGTAATCGTGTTACGCTATTTATAGATTGCTTTGAAGTGAGTGATGGTATGAGTATTTTAATTTATAATCTTCGAGTACAGGTCTATCTGGTGGGCTTATATTTTTTGGCAAGTCATATAAAGAGAAAAATTGAAGGTCTGTTGCCTCATTCTTATCATGACTTAAATGACCGTTATATTCTTTACATTCAAAGGCCGTCACAACATTATAGACTTCATCACCATGAGGATATTGATAATAAAAAGCTTCCCCTGAATATGTATGAATTAATTTCAGATTCTCAGCCGTTAGTCCTGTTTCCTCAAACAATTCTCTATGAGCTACTTGTTCAAGTGTTTCTCCTAACTCCATAGAACCGCCAATCAGTCCCCAACATCCATTATCTTTTCGAAGTTGTAATAAAACTCGCTGCTCATGATCTATAACAAGGACACACGCCCCGACCATAATTAAAGGTCTACTTCCAACCAAATTACGCAAATCCATAATATATCCCATATATGTCTCCTTTAAAAATTCTGCAATCCCTGTACTATCAGAATTGAATTTCATTGTCTTAGTTCGTTACTATGCAATTTCTTTTGGGGCTAAAAGAGCATCAGATTTAATATAAGAGTCTACATGAAAACTAGCTTCATACACTTTTAGAGTTTCAACTGCACACTATTCACTATAGTTGTTTTAAAATCTCTCTATATAATTTATTAAACAGGAGTATTCGGCATTAACCATAATATTCCTTCTAAAACAATAAAAAACCTGTCGAAATTGATAGGTAATTCGTTATAAATTAAAGTTTTAAATCAGTAGCATGTAGTTCATTAAAATAATACTTTCATTTCTTTAAACATTACAGAAACAACTTTAAAAGCTTGCCAACAGTCATTGACTGGAAGGCTTAAAATTAAGGGCGCATATTATTCCTTTACAAACAAATGATTTCTATTTAGAAAAATTTATTAGAAATTTATTTTTGTATCGTATCCTTTCAATATAGCTTGAAAGGAGAATTCTATGAGAAAATTATGTAAAGTATTAAAGAATATATGTATTGTGTCGATTGCGGTTATCTTACTGGTGTTACTATCTGTTTTTATATACCATAATTATCAATTAAGTAAAGAATCGTCATTAATCAAAAGTGAGGGAACATTAGTCAATTTTAATAATAAAAAAATCAATGTATACAAGGAAGGGAGCGGTGAGGATACATATGTATTTATGTCTGGATCTGGGATAGCTGCTCCTGTTTATGAACTGAAAGGACTATATAGCAAGTTTTCAAAAGAAAACAAGATTGCGGTTATTGAAAGAGCCGGTTATGGATACAGTGATGCTTTTCACGATGATAGAGATATTGATACGATGTTAGAACAAAGTAGAGAAGCGCTCATACAAAGTGGAAATAAACCTCCGTATATATTAGTGCCACACTCTATCTCGGGTATCGAAGCAATTTACTGGACACAAAAGTATCCAAATGAAGTGAAGGGAATTATTGCTTTAGATATTAGTTTACCGAAGCAATACGTAACTCATAAAATGAACCTAGTGGATTCATTAAAAGTAAGAGGATTCAATCTGTTAACGAAAATGGGTGTACATCGTCTTTTTCCTTCTGTTACGTATAATCCCGAGGTGATCCGGCAATCTTTTTTAACTGAACATGAAAAAGAAATGTATAAAGCACTATCATATAAACAATTTTTTAATAATGATATGGAGCAAGAGCTTTTACAGAGTTACAATAATGGTAAAAAATCAGTTAACCTACCGATACCAAAAGAAACACCTATTTTATTTTTAGCTGCGATCGCTGAACAAAATAAAAATTCGAAATATACAAAACAAAAAAACAAAGATTATGAGGAGTTTGCAGAGCAACTATTGATAGCAGATGTAATAAAAATTCAAGGTACACACAGCATTTATTTATATGAGCCTGATGAGATATATAATCTTGCCATGGATTTTATCAATAAAAAAGTAGAAAAACATTAAGAGATTCTTATTTTGAAAATGGAAGGTCTATGTGATGAAGGGATATAAAATTTTAATTGTTGAAGACGATTTAATGATTGGAGATGTATTACAAAAGATTTTGCAACGCGAAGGGTATTATGTATGTTGGAAGAAAGAAGGAAAAGAAGTTATTGATATCATCCACGAGATAGATTTAGTCATAATGGATATTATGTTGCCAGGTGAAGATGGCTATCAAATTACAAAGAAAATAAAAAATCTAGGATTAAATATTCCAATTATTTTTCTATCTGCTCGAAGTGATATGGACAGCAAACTCCAAGGTTTAACAATCGGAGAGGATTATATGATAAAGCCTTTTGATCCTAGAGAACTATTACTAAGAATGCAGAAAATGCTAGATAATCGCTATGGTACTTTTACACAAATCAAACATTTATATATTGATGCTGAGCATAAAAAAGTTTTCAACAATAACTTACATAATGAAGTTGAGTTTACTGCGATTGAGCGTAAAATATTTTTCTATTTATATGAAAATAGGAATCGTATTTTAACGAAAGAACATTTCTTTGATTATTTATGGCAACTCGAAGATAGAAATCAAAATATCGTGAATGTGCACATAAAAAAAGTAAGAACAAAAATCAATGATAACACAGGTGAAATTCTTCAAAATATATATGGAGAAGGGTATAGATTAAATACCTATATAAAGAAATGAAATTAAAGAAAAAATACCAGTTATTGTTGTTTTCAGCTGTTATAAGCGTACCATTTTTATTACTGTTGATTAGTATCTCTATGTCAGTCATTTATAATCTTGCCTTTAAAACGAAAAATAATAATATTCCATTTCATGAATCTTTTGCGTATCCTACAATGCTAGTCGTCTTTTTTTTATCACTATTACTGTTAGCCTTTTTATTTTCGAAATCCATTAATTCCCTATTAAATAAAATAAATATATTGAATAAAACCATTCGAAATTTAGCTAGTGATGAAAAGATTCCGAATAAATTAGATGTTAAAAACGACGATGAAATAGGGGAACTCGTCAGGGCGGTAAATTTATTAATTGAAAGAACTACATATCGAGAATTAGAACTTAAACAGCAAGAGGAAATAAAAAAGGAACTTTTAAATAAATTAAGACATGATATTAATACACCTTTAACAGCTGTTAGGTTACAATTATTCTACTTAGAAGGTCAATATAATGATCAAGCACCAATACTAGAATCGTTATATCAACAAATACAGTATATTGCTGAATTAACTAATGAATTTAATTTACAATCCACTGATACATTAGAGAGTTCATATGTTTTAAATCATGAGGTAAATATACACGATTTATTAGAAGATATGGTTAAAAAGTGGGACTATTTGTATAGTATTCATGATATTGAATTAATATATAATCCAATAAATAAGGATTTAATATGGACGAGTAACGATTTATGGATTCAAAGGTTATTTGATAACATTTTCCAGAACACGTTAAAACATTCAAAAGCTAAAAAACTTGAGATAACCATTGAAAATAAGGTTGTTTCTATTAAGGATAATGGAATTGGTTTCGATATGAATCGTAAAAGTGCGGGGTTAGGATTAAAAATCATTCAGGATATATCTAGAATGCTCAATATAAAATATACGTTACAATCAAGTGAAGACGGGACTATATTTTGTTTTACAACAAGTGAAAATAAAAAGAGAAAATGAGTGCAGGTCTTCTTTTGTTTTCATAGCCGAGATGTGGATATTGGGAATCGAAAATAGATAGAATCAATGAATCGGTAGAGAGGAGAAGGAAAAGATGAAATTTCGAAAAGACTGGTGGCTTGGCTTCCTTGGGTTAATTGGAGTTTATAAGTTTCCGAATGTAATTGATGCGTTTCAAGGCGAAAAGGAATGGACGGCATTGATTAGCCTTATTTGGTTTATTTGGTTCGGCTATTTCATCCCGGAGAAGAAAGATGATGAAAAGAAAGAATTATAATAAAAACATTTCTATTTCCATGTAATTTTCTGTAAAATAGTAAATGAGAGAATTCATATATTAGATTACTAAATTTGGAGTGATTAGATGCAGCCGTTGGAAAATGAAATTCATCCTGATATGGTCAGAGTTTGGAAAGCTCGTGTTTTAATTGAACTAGGCATAAGTGTATTAGTAATCCTTGCTTATCTCTTTTTCATGATTAAATTTAATTGGTGGGCTTGGCTGTTTTATGTACTTATTGGATTGACGGTTGTGTATACACCGTTTGACTACTTTATATTTCCGAAATTACGTCAGCGTTATTACAGCTATCGGTTAAATGAAGAAGAATTAGAAATTCAGCACGGAATGTTTACGGTTAAGCGTGTATTAGTTCCGATGATTCGCGTGCAACACGTTACAATTGAGCAAGGTCCAATTATGAGAAAATATGATTTAGCAGAATTACAAATTTCAACTGCCGCTACTTCTCATAGTATTCCAGGTTTAAAGATGAGAGAAGCAGAACAATTGAAACGACAAATTGGAGAACTTGCGAAGGTG
>Ga0102589_1002045_pt1 | contig 24560 bp, 15 predicted proteins | sample AraplaMF_Col_mLB_FD_76858 | JGI IMG/M metagenome (GOLD analysis project Ga0102589, IMG submission 76858) | Arabidopsis root microbial communities from the University of North Carolina, USA - plate scrape MF_Col_mLB | ecosystem: Host-associated > Plants > Roots > Endosphere | place: USA... | reverse complement strand
TATCCTGGGCGACCACCGCGTCTTCGGGACCGTCCATCCTGGCAAGCTGGAGCTTGCCAAATTCCCTCATGCCAACGGGATCGCCAGCTGCAGCAGCATCGTGGAACAGTGTCGCCAGGTTCACGCGCGCCAACACCTGCTGTTGTATGGCCTTGTGTGACCTCTCAAGCCGCGACAAGCTGTCAAGAATCTGCGCAGGCGAAGCCTTGCTGATCGTGGCAACCATCAGGTCGACCGCTTTTTCCTGGGAGTAATTGGGGCCCGCGGCGTCCAGGTAGGCCTTCAGCAGATACTGCTGGGCCTTTGCGTCGCCGCCTAATGCCGCGACTTCAAACAGCCGCATGGCATTGGTCTGCATATCGGGCTGTGGGATCCTCTGGAACGTCTCGCCGAGCAGTCTTGATCTCCACGGCTTTCCTGCAGAAAACGCCTCTGCAACCGTCATCCATTTGACGGCGTCCGCCGCCTGATTGAAGGAGAAATAGGCGCTGGCCATCGAAAGTGCCGAGTCGAAAGAGCAATCGATTCTACCCGCCGCCCGGGCAAGATAACTCCGTTTTTGTTCGACGTCGGAAACCTGCCCGGCCGCAAAGATCATTGCCTCCGTATCACCGCGGGCTTCGATGGCGTCGCTATACTCCCGGTAGACGTCGGCAGCCGATGTCGACGGGCCCGACTTTGTTGCAAGAAGCTGCATGGCGGCTCCCGATCCGCCTGCCGCTTCGGCGTGAAGGAAATCTCCCGCCGTCTTAACCAGTTTCGCGTCTTGACCAAAAGAGGTCAGGATAAGATCGGCGGCGGCTGTCTTTGCACCCCGGCCGCCGGCTTGGGCGGCTTCCAGCAGCATTTTCAAGGCAGCTTTCTTGTTGTCTACGCCGTCGTCAGCCTGCAGCATTAGAACTGCGTAGGCGGTCTTCGCGTCGGGATTTTGCGCAACGCGTTTTTCCCATTCGCCGATCGCCTCCGGGGTAGCCTTCGACGTCTTGAGGTACCAGAGATATCCCGCGATGAAATTGGATTGCCCGTTCAAGGCGCCCGACTGCAGGCTCGCCGTTTCGGCGGTGCTGGGATGCTCGACAAGATCTCCGATGGTCTTGACGGACCACCCGGCATTGAGTGCCTCTTTTGCATTCGCCGACCAGTATTGGGCCTTCTCGATCTGCGGACCGTCGGGGGCATGGCAAAGGTAGGCATCTCGAAGGTCGGCCATCGTGTCCGTCCGGCCATAGCTATCAAGCAATTCGAGAAGCAGATTTATGCCCTCGTCGAACTGACCGTCGGTGGCACTGTGTTGAAGACGGATCAGAGCCAAACTGCGGATTGATGTCATATCCCGGCGCGCGGCGCCCTTTTCGAAAAAGTCGGTCGCTGTTTTCTCTGCCCGCCAGTAGCCGCTTTCCTCGATGGCGAGATTGCCAAGCTTGGCAAAAGTCCAGCCCGGTGGGTCCGCGAGCGCAGCGAGTTCATTCAATGCGTGGCGGTATTTTTCGCGCGCCCCCTGCTGATCGGTGTCTTCGTAGAGATTTGCAAGTTTGATCAGGCTGTTTCGATGACCCGCGGCGACGGCAAGCTGATAGTAATACTCGGACTTGGCCAGATCCTTTGGAACAATCGCCCCGACCTCATAGAGGTGCCCGAGTTCAGACTGCGCGGCAACCACGCCCTTGTCGGCGGCAAATTGGAGATAGTGGATCAGCAGATTGTTGTCCTTGGTAATCTCGGAGCTGTCGAGATGGTAACGGGCAACATTCCAGGCGGCGTTTCCATCTCCAAGATCGGCCGCAAACCGCAACCACGCCTCAGAAATACGGCGATCGGCGGCGACCACTTCTCCCTTTTCGTACTCCCGGGCGATGCGCGTGACGCGGTCACATATTCCGTTGTCGAGCTTACCAACCATCGCGCCAAAGGCCATCGTTACGGCCAGCGACGGATCGACACTCCAGCCCTGGATCTGCTGACCATCGAGATTTCTCTTGGCCAGCTCCAGAAGGGCGTTCGGGTTGCCGCCGTAGGCGGCTGCCACGAGATAGGAAAGGGCCTTCTTCTCATCCTGCTTTGCGCTTACACCATCAAGCATCAGTTCAGCAGCAAGATAGAGGCTCTTCGGGGTGTTCGCCTCTGCGCGATTGATCAACTGTTCGACCATCTTGCTCTGACGCAGCTCGTCAGTCTTTCCGGCGCGCAGGTAGAGTGTAATCTCCTCAGCGGCGACATCGTCTGCCTTCATTCCGGGATCGATCGTGGGCAGAAGTTCGATCATCCGTTTTATGATCGGAAAATACTGTTGCGGGTCGATGTCGCGCAGGCGCTGAGCCTCCCTCAGAACAAGCCAAGGCTGTTGCTTCGGCAGCGCCTTTCTGTCCCAGGCAAGCCAGCGACCGACGACATCGCTGTCCTGTGAGCGCTGTTCGCAAATGGGCTTCAACTCGATCGCCGGAGGCAGAAACTCAACGGCGACCGGCTTTGCAGCAGCGGATGCAGCCCCCAAAACGGCACACACGCCCGCTGCCACACCGAGATGGCTGATCCACAGAACTGAGAAACGCAAACGCCCGGTCACGATTGGATCTCCTATTGGTTCAAGTAATTTTCTAATGCGATGACGCGGTAGTTGCCGGCGCTGCCGGAAAGAACAATCGTGAAGCCCGAGCGCCTCTTGAGATCGACCTTGCTGGTTTCCGCTACAGTCTTCCCGCCTTCCTGGATGGCAAAGCTCAAGCTCAGTGGTGCTCTCAGCGATACGCTTTGAGCCTCTCCCTGCGCCACTGCCTTCAGTGCGGTGGCCTTGGCAGCCGGAACCACGAGATCCACCGCTTTCAAATCGCTCAGATTGTATAGATAAACCTGTGCCTTCGACGGATCGTCCTTGACCGCATCCGTGTAAAGCTTCGTCTGCCCATCTGCCAGGGCGGCGTATGTGTAGTATTTTCCGGGTTCGGCCGTCACCTTGGCTGTCTTGGCCCCCAGGGACATCTCTACTTCGCCCGGCTTTACGTTGACGTAGGGTGAGACGCCATCGCTAAAATTCTCGATGGATGCCCCCGCAATGATGGCTGAAGAGGCACCTGCGTCAAGAACTCGAATGAAGGAGGAATTCGGATCCATCGGCTTGCCGTAGAGGCCAGAGTCCTGGGCCAGCCCCGCTGAATAGGTTGAGGCAACCAGAAGAGTTCCTGCGGCGAATATTCCCAAGGCACGAGCCCTATCCATCAGATTATCCTCCTCTTGTGTTGCAGATGCCGACAGACACTTCTTTCGCCGACATGCGATCAAACTCAAGGTTCAGTTTTTGCGATGCCTGTACTCCAAAGTAGCGCACAGGAAAGTAATACCGCCCGGTGGAGATCATCCTGTCCGCACGCCGGATGCTGCTCTCGAACATGTGGCCGTCATTCAATCGGAAGCGCAGGGTTGCCTGTCGACTGCGGTCATCGCCGGAATACACGTATATTACTGCCGAATCCGGAATATTGCCGCCATCCTGAAGGGCGATTTCGAGAGTACTGTCGCCAACGGTGGAAATCTCGTCGGGCTCGATCTCGTGGCAACTCTGGCCAGCCGCCGTCCTCAACTCGAGCAGGGGAGCATCGCCAAATTTTCCAAGACTGTTGTAGATCGGGTTTTCCCAGATGAGAAAGCGCGGTCGCGACTCTGCGAAGTTTTTCGACGTCAGATAGGATGTAATTGATCCGAACTGATTGCCGCCCGAGATCGAATAATTCGTAACCGGGGAGGAGAGCGCTTGCGACAGGAACCCCGCAAAGTTTGATGCAGCCAGATCCGAGTAACTCGTTCCCACCAGCGCTACAGCGCCCTTCGAGGCGCCGTCTCCAAAGATATCGAGCCCGGCATCTCCGGCTGCCACCTCAGTCGTCGTAAACGCATCGGTTTCCGGCAACGGCAGGGCCTGTTTGCAGTTTGCCTGCAGCAGGCGGCGCATCGTTGAGATGATTGCCTGGCGCCCTGCGGGTTTGGTCTCGAATGAAGCCTTCGCGAGATCATTAACACCCGGAAGTTGCTGGATCACGGCCGCAATCCCATCTGCCGCTGCGCGAGCTCCTGAAGAGGTCCAGTGAAAGTCCGCTTGAAAGAACGGTGGCTCCTGGCCTCCTGCGCGCTTCATCGCACCGAGAACATCGACCGTCACCACCCCGTGGTCGCGAAGGCGCTTGATGACATCGTCATAGACGCGCTTTGCCACGTCATAGTCAAAACCATAGTCGCCCGCCTCCCGCGGCAGATACTCGGGCATCACCAGGCTTTTTGTCGGAATTGGCACATAAACGAGCGTCGTTCCTCCTGCTTCCAGAGCCTCCGAGAGTGCGGCCATTTGACTGGCCGTATGCTCGGAAAGTTGCTGCTCCATTCGCAGATCCGCGATCGTCCGATAAAAATACCCCTGCCTGCCTTCCACGACGCTCAGTTGCTTATCGGTCTCAAGGTTCGCACAGCCGAAGTTTGATTCCGCCTTGGCGGTATGGGCCAGCACAAAAACGCCAAGTGCACATAGGACAGCGCAGGGCCACCGCGACGATCTTGTCAGAGGATACCTCATTGGCTTACCTCGATCGGGTTGACGGGCGCCGCGTCGAGTTGCCGGAGCACCGCCGCGGCTACGGTCTTGACACTCAGTTCAGGTGACTTTTCGGCGATTTCCAGATATCTGCGGGCCTCGGATTTTTCGTCTTCGTCCAGCAGGCCTTCCGAGATCATCGCGATGGCTAAATCAAGCGCGACTTTGCTGTCGCCACCCTTTGCGGCCTCGCGTCGCAGTCGTTCGGCTTCCTGCGGGTTGGTGCCGAACGGCTCCCCGGCGGCATAGAATTTGACAAGCGCGTCGATGGCGACGGGGTTCCTGCGCGCGGCGTGCTGAAGCAGTGTCGCCTCTGCCTGGTCAAGGCGGACCTTGCTGACACCATCGCTGGCGCTCTTGAGCTGTCTTGCAAGCGGCGCAACCGCACCCGCCCTGCCGGTGGTGCAGGCGATTGTATAGTAGTGAATGGTATCCGCGTTATGGGCGGGATTTGTCGAAAGCCGTTTTGCGACGTAAAGCGCTGCCAGGCCATCGCCACGATCCGCCAACAATTGAAGCTCCCTGTAGGACACTTTTCGGTGGCCAATCATGCGCTTGCGAATTCCCTGAAGCTGGGCGCTGTCGAGCTGATCGGTGCGCGTTACTCCCTGATTAAACCCGCGTCGATAACGCCGATCGTCGGCTTTCGATTTCCTGGTCTCGACCTTGGTGTTCTTGGGTTGGGTAACCGCGCCCGACTGGGTAACCGCGCCAGCGTCGCTGCCAGCGATGCATATCGCGATGCCAAGAGCGATGAGACTCGCGGTCCTGAGCATCCTGTTACTCCTTCGTCTTTAGATCGTCCGACTTCCACAACGCCGGATCGGTCAAGTAGCGGATCGGAAATTCCCATATGACTGTCTCTGGCCAACTCGTGCCGTTTGCGTTGGACAAGAACTTGTGCATTGGAAAAACCGGTCCTCGACCGACCTCGGCGACATTGAGGACGTTCGACCCCAGTGCCGCTTCAAGATAAGAAGCGAATGACCAAGCCTCGTTGGCACTGTAACTTGTCCCGACCAGAACCGTTGGAAAGCTCTCGTCTGCCAGAATGTCATTTAGCGCGTCGGACCCGGTTTGCGACGCTGTTTGCGGCGTGATGCTTTCATCTGCCAGCCCGATCGCAGCCGCAAGCGCCCTGCCGGTGACGAATTTGACCAGGTCGCCCCGCACGTCTTCGGCTGGGGCATCATTCAGTGCATATTGCGCCATGGGGGAAACACCCACCCTGGCGCCGGTAGCGTCGGCGACGGCCTTGGCACCAAGCGGCGTCCAATGCGTGTCGGTCTTCAGAAAAACGGTTCCCCTCGACTTCATCTCAAGAAGCGCCGCTCTTGCGTCTACAAACTCAATATGCGCCGAAGCCATCGCCCGGGTGAAGTCCAGATAGCGATCCCGGGAAATCTCGGCGTAACGAGGATCTGCAAGGTGCTCGCGATAGACATCGTTCTTGGCTGGAAGCGGAACAACAATCAGGCGTACGCCGTGTGAGCGCAACGACGCCGCGATCTTGGCTATTTCCCGTGTGGCGTCGCTGATACCGGCTTCAGCGCTCCCGGCACCGCGAAATTCCTCGTCCGAAAACAGCCATCCCTCCTTTCCGACGATAACGCCGCGGCGGCCTTCCCCGAGGACCATGTACCTTGCTGCACCGATCAGATCGAACGCGAGTTCCCGGTGGGGAAGCTCAGTCTTGTAGAGCGCGTCGAGCCCGTCTCCGAGCATGCCGTGGCTCAGCGAGCCGCCATCGGTTGGCAGCCGTGAAAAGGCGCCGGCAATCTTATCTCGGATGTCGACATTGGCGAAGGCCGCATAGCCGAACAGCAAGGCGGGAAGCAGGAATTTTGTAATGGGTATAGCGCGTTCAAACATGGCACCACCCTCAGAATTGAAAATAGAGGAAGGGAGTCTGGCTGGATTCCGCGAGCTTCAGAATGGTGACCGTGGCGAGCAAGGAAAGCAGCAGCGGCATGACGATCGGCTGGCGCATCACGGCGGCGCCGTCACCTGCCGGTGCTGCAATGTTTGTTTGCCTGAGCGATCCCATCATCGGCTCGATGGCCACCACGAAACACGCAACGGCCAGCGTCAACATTGCCTCATGCGTGATATCGAGGAGCGTGTCGGCACGAATTCCCAGCCCGTTTTGACCGAGCATGCCGCCATAAAGGGCAAAAGCATCGGCCACGCTGTCGGCGCGAAACATCACCCAGCCTAGCAACACGACAAGCAAGGTCCCTGGCAGGGCGATCCACCTGGTGTCGGCGATCCTGTTCCAGCCAGTCGCACGCTCAAGCGCAAGCCATCCGCCGTGCCATCCACCCCAAAGCACGAATGTCCAGTTTGCTCCATGCCACAGGCCGCCAAGCAGCATGACCAGAACCAGATTGACATAGGTGCGCGTCGGGCCGAGCCGACTGCCGCCCAACGGAATGTAAAGGTAGTCGCGAAGCCAGCTCGACAGGCTGATGTGCCAGCGACGCCAGAATTCGGTTATGCTGCGGCTGATGTAGGGGTTGTCAAAGTTTGGTCTGAACTGGAAACCGATCATCAGCCCGAGACCGATTGCCATGTCGCTATATCCCGAAAAGTCAAAATACAGCTGCATCGCGTAGGCGATCGCGCCGAGCCAGGCCTCCGCCATGGTCGGATGCGAGCTTGCAAAAACGGTGTTGGCAATGGGCGCGATGGGATCGGCAAGCAGCACCTTCTTTGCAAGGCCTATGACGAACAGGGACGTGCCGTCCGTGAACTTCTCGAGCGTATGTTGCCTCGACTGGAACTGGCCGGCGAGATCCCTGAAGCGCAAGATGGGGCCTGCTATCAGCTGCGGAAAGAGGGCTTTATATGCGGCCAGGTCGATGAAATTGCGGGTTGCAGGCGTATCACGCCGATAGACGTCGACCAGATAGCTGATCGACTGGAAGATATAGAAAGAGATACCGATCGGAAGGATGAGGCGCCAGTGAACGCCAAGGCCCTGCGCATCGGTTCCCATCAACTCGGCGAAGCTGTCGATAAAGAAATTCAGGTATTTGAAGATGCCGAGCACAGCCAGGCACCCGGCAATCCCAATGGTCAGGAAGAGCTTGGCATGGCGGCTACCGAGATTGCGCTCGACCAGGATCGCAAAGGTGTAAACCCAGACGGTCGTTCCGAACAAAAGAAAAAGGAAGTCCATCCGCCACCACGCGTAGAAGACATAGGATCCCAAAAGGATGGTGACGGAGCGGCCCCGCATGGGCGTCAAATAATAGACCGCCAGGAAAACTGGCAGAAAGAGAAACAGGAAGACTTCGGAGGAGAATACCATTTGGATTCATCCCTCCTTTCCTGCGCAAGCAGCAAGGTCGACAGCGGAAAACGCCGCGAGAGCTGGCTGATTGTCGACTGTTTTTCCCGCCAGGCGAAATTCGCCAGGCTGCCTTGACGCGTCGAACGCCAGCAACTGGCCGACGCTACCGGCAAATTCACCGACGCCGAGGCGCGGCATTTGCCTGTCGAAATCATTTCCCACCAGAACCACGGATCCGACCCCTGACCCAGCCAGGCCCGCTCGGTTTTCGCTAAACGCATTGCGGGATACTTCGAGCGGCATGCCGTGATACTGGTCGTCGACCGAAAGGCCCGCAAAGCCGTTGCCTGCGAGGTGGTTTTGACGAACGTGGCTGTGAAGTGCGGTGCGCATCGCAACGCCCTTGGAACCATTGTTGATGACAGCGTTTTGCTGCACGGTGACGCAGGCTGCTGTATCGACACCGATGCCGGTCAGAGCCGACAGGGCAACGATGTTGTTGGAGATCGCAACCGATGTCGCGCCACCGGTCACAAAAATTCCGTTGCCCGCACCGCCCACGACGAGATTGTCATTGATCGTGACGCCGCTCGAACTGCTCATCACCTTAATGCCATGCGAGCCGAGGTCGCCGACGATAATATTGCCGGCGATGTGCACGTCGCGCGCAGCTCTGAGGATGATTGCCGTCGTTGGGCTGTCAATGAAGCGATTACCCAGAATATTCAAGCCGTTGACGTCGATCAGGCTGAGGCCCGCGACATCCTGGAACAGACTGCCTTGCACGATCGAAGGCCTGGCGGCATTCGCAAATTGCTGTCGGGCGAATGCAATGCCTGCGGTTTCAGCTGACGCGTCGAAGCCAAGGCTGACGAGATTGCTGCGATCAATTGTTGTGGTGCCGCCGAAGGTGGTCAGGACGAAGGACCGAAATGTCGACGCGCCCCGGCCAATGCCTTGCAATGTTGCACGATCAACAGTGAGCGAACCGGCGTTCACCATGAACGCGCCCTTGGCATTGTCCATCTTGAGAATTTCGCCGGGCGTTATCTTCAACTCTGCGCCATTCCAGATGAAGATTGGCGTGTGTGCAATGTATCCACCAGGCGTTGCTTCGAGATGTCCGGCGTGGCCAAGCGCTTCCAGTTCACGTCTGACATCGCCAAGCCGGAACGAGCCGCTCTCGATGACGATCGCACCGATCCCGTCAGGCGGCTGCGCAGCCAGAACCGTCTCCATGAAACCGGCGCCGGCTGATGGACCGATGCGGCGCACAAGAATGTCGACGGCAGATCGGCTGATCCTCTTCTGGCGACTTGAAGCAGGGACGCTGTCTGGCTGTTTGAGTGCTGGGAGCGCATGAACGTCGCCAAAGGCCGCAGCGCGCTGGAAGACATCAGGCGCCGCGACGGAGAGGTCACGGGCGTCCTGTGCCAGGGCCAGGAGCGGTTGCTGCTTCTGTGCAGGTCCGGCGTCCGTCGCCGATGACGACGTTGCAACTGCTATCGCACCGACCAGGGAGGCTACCCTCAACCAGCTAGGCATAGTCGGCCATCCTCACGCCGGTCGCGAACTGTGTCAGCGATGGCGCGACGACGCCGGCCATCACCGTTCCACAGCTGATCTCGACGATTTCCGCAGCACCATCTGCATTGTTGAAAAGCGTTACGCTCGTTGCCGAATCGATCATCGCCGACAAGCCGGGGGTGAGCTGTTCCTGAGACCGGTTGCCATTCACGCTGACGCTGCCACGGATCACCACGAGCACCCGCGACACGCCTTCTTCCCCGATCAGGGTCACCTGCTTTCCTGGATCAACCGTCAGCAGGTCCATTGCAAATCCCGCACCCGCCTGCATGGTCTTCATGCCGCCCCATTCCGTGACCTGACTGCGGTGGCTTTCTACTTCGCGGCGCTTGAGCGAAACGAGATGTTCAACGATCTTCTTGACATCCTGCGCACTGGCCCTGTTGGTGACCAGCAGGGCGTCATCGGTATCAACGACGACGACGTCATTCATGCCAACCACGGCAACCAGGCGATCACTGCCGCGAACCAGAGAGCCGCGGGTGTCCAGCAAGACAACGTCGCCCGATGTGACGTTGCCGCTCTCGTTCTTCAACCCGATCGAATGGACGGAGGTCCATCCTCCCACGTCGTCCCATTCGATTACAGTTGGGGCCAGCGCGATATCCCTGCATTTTTCGAACACAGCCATTTCCGTCGGCTGGCTGACGGCCTGCGCAAAGAAATGCTCTTCCAGAAGCAGCCCGGTTTCAGCGGCCAACGGCGAAGCCGCCGCCAATGCGCGGGTGACTGCATCAAGTGTGGCTGGGTCGTACCGTCGATATTCATCGACAAGTTTATCCGCCCGGAACATGCTGATACCGGAAGCCCAGTACGCAAAGCCGGTGTCAATCAGCGACTGGGCGACATTGACGCTCGGCTTTTCGATAAAGCGCTCAACCCTGTGAAGGCCGGGATAATCGTCAAACTCGCCGCCATCCATGATGTAGCCGTATCCCTTTTCCGCATAGGTCGGATGGATACCGAACGTCACAATCATTCCATCGAAAGCCGCACGGTGCATCCGCGCGATGACACGGTTCAGGTCGCCCTGAATCACGTGATCGGAAGGAAGGACAATGAGAACGGCATCAGGCTCGGCTTCCATAAGGTAAAGCGCCGCGGCAAGAACGGCCGGCCCGGTGTTTCGAGTTACCGGCTCCGTGAGGATGCTGGCTTTGCATTGTATTTCACGAAGCTGACGGCCCACCGTTCCCACGTGCCGCGCATTCACACAAACGATCGGATCAGAAAACATTTGCGTGCGATGGCGCTGAACGGTGCTTTGAAAGAACGTCAGCGTGCCGTCGCCGTTAATGGGCTGAAACTGCTTCGGCTGATGAGCCCTGGACAGCGGCCAGAGACGCGTCCCGGAGCCGCCGCAGAGAATAAGGGGATGTATGTGCTTCATTGTGCACCTCCTACGGTTTGCTCGGCCGCAAACGAGATGCCGCTGCGAATGGTTCGCAGCCATTGCGGGGTAGCGTCTAGACGGACGGCAACAGGTGATCCTGGCTGCAATCCGGACACGGGTTGCAGTGGAACCAGAACTACCGATGCGGATTGGCCATCGCCAATGGCTTCGCGATCAACTTCGACCTTCGCAGGAACGGAGCCGCCATCGGCGGTTTCAATCGTCACTTTCGCGCCGTCCGCAATATGGCGGAAGTCGGAGCCCGTGAAGGCCGTGCGAACGATCATCGGCGCTCCCGGCTCGCTGACGAAGAGAACCGGCTGACCGGCAATCACGGTCCCACCCTTCGCAAGGCCGGCTGTCTCAACATCGCAGTCGCAAGGCATCGTAGCCGTTACCGCAACGCCGGTTGACGCAAGGATCGAATATGCGGGCTTGCCGACTGCGGCATGAGTGTCGATAAAATCGAGCTGACCGCCCGTTGTTGCGGTCATCGTCGAACCCTGCCTGTAAGCAATCGCCGGTGCCTCGACGTCCGTCACGAACAGGCGCTCGCCGAGCATCGATGCTGCAAAGACAAATAGCGCAGCCGACGCGGCTGCGACGACGCATGTACCGAGCAATTTCGAAAGGCGTGATGAGCCAGACTGGGCGACTTTGTGTGCGGTATTTTTGCCTTTCGGCAGACTGCTTTCGGCCACCAGCATCCCGTTGACGTCGACGTGGTCGCCAGCAAGCCAGGAATTCAGGATGTAACGCAGTTGCGGCATGTGCTGGCCGGTCGGATCGCGATAGCGAAGAGTAACTGCTCCGGTCTTGCTGTCAGCAGCAGAAACCGTCACGTCGATTGGAAGAGACATCCAGAAGTTCCCAAAATTGAAGCGAAAGATCGCCAATTTGTGGGCGCCCGGCCAATTTGCTCCGACGATTCCAGTCACGCGGGCCGCGACCATGGACAGCACGGAGCCCTCATATGATCGCCCGTCGATGGTCACCGAAAAGGGCAGTTTGACGCGCGGATGTTCGCTGCCATCGGCAAGATCGAGCAAACTGTCGCGTTCCGCGTCTGTTGGCGGCGGGCTATCATTGTGTTCACGTTGATCAAATGTCGTCATGAGAAACTCCAAATCAGATCTTGGCGCTTGAAATCATAAAGGCAGCGAACAACAGCCACCCGCTTGCGAGGATGTGTACGTAGGTCGACGAGAGCCCGCGAAGGCGCTCGGAGGCGGATGGAATGCGGTGTGAGGCTTCTGCCGTTTGACGTGTCCATCTCTGTCGATCGAGACGAAAAAACACGAAGCTTTTGACAAGCGCCCCACAGATCTGGCTGAAATAAAGAAGGAACGGATAGGATATCGGGAAGGACGGTCGGAATGTCGCCAGCAGGCAGCAGTTTAAGTAGCGCGTGAACATCACCCACGCGACATAGATCGGCAGGACGAGCGGACTGACGAAGAGTGTCGACATGAGCACCGCTACCGGGCCGAAGAGGGTAGTCCACATGGAGATGCGCTGGTCCAGAAGCGACCACCAGGTGAACAAACCGATGCGTCTTGGCCCAAGAGCCAATGCTCGGCCATTGGTTCGCAGCATGTTGCCAAACCAGCGCAGCATCAATGCCACAGCGGAATCCACGAACCCCGGCTTCGGCTGGCTTTCCATCGAAACAGAGCGCACGTCGGGCAGGTAGGCCATTTCATAGCCGTTCTTCAACAGCCAGAACCACGTCGACTTGTCGTCACCGGTGACAAAGGGGACGTTGCCAAGACGCCAGTGCTCAAGCGAGTCGTACTGAATGCTCTCGATAAAATCGGCATTGCAGGCGAGAGACGCACGGAATATCGACAGGCGTCCCGTCAGGGTCAGAACGCGCCTTGATAGCCCCATCGAAGACATCATCATATGGCGCTGCGTGAAGCGCAGATTGAACCAGTCGCGAAAGAGCTTTGAATCGCTGATTTCACAATCTTCGTCGGTCGTAACAGCGCCCAGGCGGTGATCAACGAAGAAGGGCGCGCATGCCTCCACAACATCTTCCGGTGGGCAGCTGTCACCGTCGACGAAGACGACAATGTCATTGTCTGTGGGGCATTGCCTCGAAAGGATACGCAAGGAAGCAGCTAAGGCATCGCGTTTGCCGGTCGCCGGTATCCGATCAACGATCAGATGAATGCCTCTCGCGTTTTGTGGCATCAACGAAAATATTCGCCGAACCAAACGCTCGTCAGCGACGTCCACGACCGAGGCAACGACAGTGGCGCCGCCCCGGGATGCGGCTGCAGCCCGAAAAATCGCGCGGTAGACACGTACTGTCACCGCGACATCAACCTTGTAGCTCGTGACGACAAAGAAGGCGTGAGCCGGTCTGTTTCTTGCCTCGTATTCCCTGACTCCAGCTGCTCGTCGGGCTGGATGCGCGAAGTGAATGAAGAGCTTCGCCCTTGCGAAATTCACAGCACCCCAGCCATAACGCCAGATACCCAGCGTGCCGATTGTCAGCGCCAGGCCGGCATTCTCAGCAAGCCGGTGGGTCGGTACGGCAATCGCGATACTCACGAACACTAGCATGTAGAGGATGTGACCAAGCACAAGCATACGGGTCTCTCCTACCAGCAAATACCCTCGTAGAAGCCACCTGACCGCAAATCCGGCCTGAGGCGCGTGAGGTCGACAAGACTTTTGGCCACGGCAGCCCTTGCCAATGGCTCGATCGTCTCTTCGTAGCGATTGCCGACCAAAAGAACGTCGGCTTCGTCGATCAGTTCTTCGATCCCGGCAACCAGTCGTTCCTTAAGGTCGGGAACCTTGCCGTCGCCGCGCCCGGATCCACCAAGCTCGCTCTGATAGGCAACACGGACGCTCGGGTCGTAGACCTTTAGGCCGAAGCCCTTGGAAATCAGCCGTGATGCGAGCTCGGCAAGCGGGCTCTCCCGCAGATCGTCCGTCCCTGCCTTGAAGCTTATTCCGACCATTCCAACGGATCTGCCACCGCTGCTGTGGACGAGATTCTCGGCTCTTTCGATTTGGCGAGTGTTTGCCTCAAGGACCGAATCCAGCATTGGCGTCGCAACACCGCCTTTATGCGCGACATGACGCAGCGCGCGCACATCCTTTGGCAGGCAGGAACCGCCAAAAGCAAATCCCGGTCGCATGAAATAGGGCGACATGCTCACCTTGCTGTCGGAGCAGAGAACCTTCATGACCAACTGGCCGTCGATCCCACAGCTCTTGGCAATGTTGCCGATTTCGTTTGCGAAAGTGATCTTGGCCGCGCGCCACGAATTGCTGGTATATTTGATCATTTCCGCGGTCGACAGCGGCACGACGCTGCACACGCAGGCAAGCCTAGCGTTCAGCTCGCGCAGGATGTTTTCAGTCGTGGAGTCGAGGGCGGCAAAAACGATAAGGCCCGGATTGTAGTTGTCATCGATGGCCGTACCTTCACGAAGGAATTCAGGATAATAGCCAACCCCGAAATCCCTTCCTGCCGTCAGGCCCGAAACCATCTCGAGGATCGGTATGCAGGTCTCTTCCATTGTCCCTGGTACGATCGTGGAACGCAGGACAACGGAGTGGAATGAGTTCTTTTTGCGCAAGGCACCGGCAACATCGCTGCACGCCTGCTTGACATAGTTGAGCTCAACTGAGCCCTCGGCGGCGCTGGGTGTTCCTACACAGATGAATGTTATGTCAGTATTGGCCACTGCCGCGCAAACCTCTGTCGTGGCCGAGAGCCGTCCACGGTTGACGTTTCGGGCCAGCAGCGTCGCCAGTCCAGCTTCGACAATTGGCGGCTCACCCGCATTGAGTCTGGCCACTTTCGAGGGATCGGTGTCAACCGCGACAACAGTGTGACCGTCCTCCGCGAGACAGGCAGCCGAAACGGCACCGACATATCCGATGCCAATAATGCTTATTCTCATGTCATGTCCCCGTTTTACGATCACTAAAAACTCTCGCTGCGGAATTCGGCAGCGTCTGCTTTTTAGGCAAGTCTCGAGTCTCGTCAGGCGCAAGAGAATGTTATGCCCGTGACAAAAGAAATGAAGTCGGGAAAAACAGAATAAATGTAGGGAAAATGCGAAAATCCGATTTTATATTTAGGCGCAATTGTATTGATCCGTAGAATAGACGGCAGCATCTATAGTACGTTCTAATTACGCGCGCGATTTAAGTATTGTATATGTCGAACCAGCCTCTCGATGCGCCATATTTTACTATGGATGCCCGGCTGGAAAGGCTGAGCTTGTCGGCTCCACGTGCCTTGTATGTCTCGACCGTTTTGGTGCTCACATGGATTTCGGCGGCAATTTCCTTCGTGCTGAATCCATATGCAAAAAGCTTCAGCACGATTTCCTCTCTGGCGCTGAGATTGCCCTCGGAGAGACGCTCGATCCTCTCGGGTCCGCTATTGATCAGGGAATGAAAACTGCGAATATCGAGCGCCGACAAGCTGTTGAAGACAGCCGCGCTGATGTAGTGGCCACCCTGCGCAACAAGCGATATCGCCTTATAGATCTGCTGATCATCGTCGTTGGTGAAGACGATGTTTAGCATGCCATCGACGTAGATTTCGTCGATCCGGCGCGCGATCAGGGGATCCACCGCGTAGATGACCTTGAACGAGCTATCCCGCTCGGCATTTGACAGCCGACGCACGGCCCTGCCGACTGCAAGGTCAGCGTCATTCGCCACTTCGCAAATGACAACAGTGGGGAGGGTTCGACCGATGAAATCGACCAATGATTCCTCCTTGCGTTTCGTGTCAACGAAACACATCGAGGAATCTCCCAACAAACTTGAACCTATGACGTCGGGCAGTCCCGGAGATGCGCAAATAGCCGAAACCCGGCTCTTATTCGGTGCCATGAAAGTTCCTCGATTAAGACGAAACTTCCTCCCAGGCTTAGTTCGAAGTTACTGCATGTGTCCCGATGTAATACGACATCGCCTCCGGACATCAGTGAAGTAAGCTAGAACAGTGCTTATAGTTTGGAATTTAAATTCCTAAGTCAAGGGATAAATAAACATCTTTTGTCGCGCGATTTATCGAAAGCAAGCCGATAAATACAGTTTTTTGCTGCATAAACCTGTCGGCGATACTGAAAGTTGCTGACCTCGGCAAACCTGTGATGACGGCATTTGATCGACCGCAACGGTGAGTAGTGTCAACCATGTGGGTGCTTTTCCCCACACGATAGTCCTGCGATGCCGCGCCAGGCAGCCTACTTGTGGAACCAAACTGCGGGCCGACCAGATCAAGATGAGCCGACGGATATGGATGCAGATCAAGGCTCTGATCGCCGGGAGCGGGCTGCTGAAGAAAACCCTTTCATGCCGGGGAGCCCAGGCGTCTGCTGACAATTTTTCACGCCAACGGAACCTTTTCGCGATTGGCAGGTTTGTGCCATGGCCACGCGCGGAGCCCTTCCTCCGGGCCACGCCTTTGGTGAAGGGCCTGCTGTCTCCCAGGCCAGGCTCTTCACCGTCCTTCCCACGCATTCGAGACAGGGACCGACCCGATTGAGGCGCCGACATCGTCGTCAGCTCGCCATCAGCGTTCCAAGCCTGGATGTCCCGGGGCTTGCCGATTTCAGCGACTAACGGTAGCATTTGTGAATTGCGGTCGATCTGATACCTACTTTTAAGTGCCTGGAGTTGAAGAAGCCATCTCGGTTCTGCTGGAGACTGGTCGATGAAACTGTCACGTCGTGTTCCGCCAGCCTGCCTGTTGATCGTGCTTGCAGCCTGGATGGCCGCGCCTCAAGGTGCAGTGGCACAGACTGCCCCATCGGTTGGCGTTATCAGCGTTCCGATCGAAGATGTTTCGCCCAAGCACGAATTCGTCGCGCGCGTGGAAGCGGTCAATGCCGTCGATATTCGATCGCGGATCGAAGGGTTCCTGGACAAGCGCCTTTTCGACGAAGGCCAGGTCGTCCAGAAGGATCAGGACCTTTTCCTTATCGATCCTCGATCCCTGGAAATATCCTTGTCAGATGCCAAGGCTGCCCTTGCGAGTGCGCAGGCGACGCTCGCTGACGCCCAGCGTCGACTTGCGCGAAATCAGTCACTGACCACACAGACCGTATCGCGTGCAACGCTGGAAGAAAGCCAGGCCGCGGTCGAAACCTCTCAGGCTTCCGTGATGTCGGCGCAGGCGCGCGTGGGCCAAGCCGAACTTAATCTCAGCTATACCCGGATAACCGCACCGATCAAGGGGCGCATAGGGGCGGCCGAGTTGTCGGTCGGCAGCTTCGTCAGCGGCAGTTCGGTGACACTGGCGCGCATTGTCGAGCTGGATCCGATCCGGGTTGTATTCTCTGTCAGCGACCGATCGATCCTTGAACTGCGTGCGGCTGCCGGAGGTGCCAGCAAGGACGATCTTGCAAAGCGGTACGAGCCTACCCTGCGACTATCCAACGGTCAGCAGTACAAGGAACCCGGCAAGATCGAGTTTTTCGGAAACGAGATCGACGAATCAACGGGAACGCTGGCAATTCGGGCGCTGTTTCCCAATCCTGAGCTCCTGCTCACTCCGGGTCAGTTCGTAACGGTGATAGTTTCGGAAAGGGAAAAGACACTGCGCCCGGTTGTGCCGCTCGGAGCAGTCCAGCAGGATCGCGAGGGCAAGTTTGTCCTGCTCGTCGATGAAAAGAACGAGGTCGCGCTTCGACGCATAAAAGTCTCACAGCAAGTGGGAGCAAACTGGGAGGTGGACGACGGCTTGAAAGGCGGCGAGAAGCTGATCGTCGAGGGCCTGCAGAATGTCTCCGAGGGCTTGGCTGTGACCGTCACTCAGATATCCCCTGCTGACAACAACCTGACCTCTGCCACTCCCGTCCTATCACCATCCGGTACGCCGCAATGAATATATCCGCGCCGTTCATTGCCCGGCCAAGGTTCGCGATGGTTATTGCGATCGTCATGATCATCGCAGGACTCGTCTCCCTCCTTCAGATACCCGTCGCGCAGTTTCCGCAGATCACCCCGCCCGAAGTGCAGGTGACGGCAAGTTATCCGGGCGCGAGTGCCAGTGTCATGACTGACAGTGTGGGAGCACTGATCGAAGATCAGGTGAATGGTGTCGAAGACATGCTCTACATGTCGTCGTCGAGCACCAACAACGGCAGCTATAGTCTGACGGTCACATTTGCCGCAGGGACAGACCCGGCGATTGCCCAAGTCAACGTACAAAATCGCGTCGCAATGGCGACACCACGCCTTCCTGCTGCGGTCTCCCAAACGGGCGTCTCGGTGAGAAGTCGTTCCTCGAGCATGCTTCTCGGTTTTGCGGTCTATTCCCCAAAGGGGACCAAGGACGACGTCTTCATCAGCAACTACGCGACGGTCAATATCCGAGATGCGATCGCACGCCTGCCGGGCGTCGGGGAAGCCAGCGTATTTGGTCCCGTCTACAGCATGCGCGTCTGGATGAACCCCGATCGGATGCAGGCGCTTGGGGTGACGGCATCCGACTTGACCGCGGCCATCCAGGGCCAGAACGCGCAGGCATCCGCCGGCCAGCTAGGATCTCCGCCATCGCCGACAGGCCAGCAATTGCAATTGACGGTTCAGGCCCAGGGACGGCTTGCGGATGCAACAGAGTTCGGCAACATAATCGTCCGCACAAACAGAGACGGAGCGATCGTCCGTCTTCGCGACGTCGCTCGCGTGGAGCTCGGAGCGCAATCATACGACACGGCCTCAACCCTGAACGGGCAGCCGAGTGCCACGGTTGTCGTTTATCAATCTCCGGATGCAAATGCGCTCGCCGTGTCAGCCGCGGTCCTTGCGGAACTGCAAACATTGTCGAGGCAGTTTCCTGACGACGTCGCATATACGGTCGTTTTCGACACGACCACTTTCGTTCGCCAAACCATCGAGGAAATTTTCATTACGCTGGCAATCACCTTTGTGCTTGTCGTGGCGGTCGTCTTCCTTTTCCTGCAGGACTGGCGTGCGACGGTCATTCCCACGTTGACGATTCCCGTTTCGCTGATAGGCGGCTTTGCCGTGCTTTACGTGATGGGGTATTCAGCGAATACAATCACGCTGTTCGCCATGATACTTGCCGTCACTCTGGTCGTCGACGACGCGATTATCGTCGTGGAAAACGTCCAGCGCGTCATGAACGAAACCGGCGTCGACGTCCGCGAGGCGACACTGCGCACGATGGACCAGGTCACGGGCCCGATTGTCGCCACCACACTGGTGCTGGCCGCCCTCTTCGTGCCAGTCGCCTTCCTCGCCGGAATAACCGGTGAGCTCTATCGGCAATTTGCGGTCACCATCCTGGTCACGATCACTTTCTCGACAATCAACGCGCTGACGTTCAGCCCGGCAATTTGCGTTCTGATGCTGCGCCCCACCCCCGAGAGCCGCTCGCGGTTTTTTGTCAAGGTGAACCAGGGACTGGATGCTTCACGGCGGTTTTATCTGCGGTTGCTCGATCTCTTTGCCCGCAAGCTTGCCCTCAGCGCGCTGGTTTTTGCTGTCATCGTGGGCGGTACATACGGTTTCTATCGCATCCTTCCGACCGGTTTTGTTCCTTCGGAAGACCAGGGCTATCTCTTCATGAACGTGCAATTGCCGAACGCCGCTTCGCTCGAGCGCACGCAGCAGACAATTGCGGCGGTCAGTTCCGTGCTTCAACGCACGCCGGGGGTTGCAAATACGATCGGAATTGCCGGCGCAAGCATGGTTGGTGGCGGCGGCTCCAATTCCGGAATGATCATTTCCGCGCTGAAGCCCTGGAATGAACGGGGGGCCGATCAAAGCGTCTTTGCTCTCATGGACCGATTGCGCGCCGAGTTCGGCGCGATTTCGACCGCCTCGGTCGTGCCGTTTAATCCGCCTGCAATTCCCGGTCTCGGGACGACGGGGGGTTTTGACTTCCGACTTCAGGCGCGGGCCGGGCAAAGCCAGGCGGAGCTCGCCGAAGTCATGAGGGGCCTGATTATCGCTGCAAACCAGACGAAGACATTGACCAGTGTCTTCAGTACTTTTTCCGCCGACGTTCCCGAGGTCTATCTCGATATCGACAGGAAGCGCACGGAGCTATACGGGGTTTCGCCCGCCACGATCTTTAGCACGCTGCAAGCCCACCTCGGATCGTCATATGTCGACGACTTCAACATTTTTTCGCGCGTATACCAGGTTCGCCTTCAGGACGAACCAGGTTTTCGAACCCGTATCGAGGACATTCAACGGCTGAGAGTGCGAAGCCAGTCGGGGAGCCTTATTCCGCTACAGGGACTGCTTTCCATTTCTACCGTCTACGGACCCAACTCCATCAGCCGCTACAATCTTTTCCCGTCCGCGGCGATCAACGGACAGGCTGCCGCGGGAACGAGTACAGGCGCCGCGCTCGACGCCATGGAAACACTCGCTGCGCAAAAGCTGCCACCCGGCTTCGGATACGAATGGACGGGCATGGCACTTCAGGAGAAGCAGGCCGGTAACCAAACAACAATCATCCTGATTGCTGGGATCCTTTTCACCTACCTCTTCCTCGTTGCCCAGTATGAAAGCTGGAGCGTCCCGCTTGCAGTGATGCTGTCCGTGACGGTGGCCGTTCTGGGAGCGTTGGGCAGCCTTCTGATTGGTGGTATCGACCTCAACATCTACGCCCAAATTGGCCTGCTGCTGCTGGTCGGACTGGCCGCCAAAAATGCGATTCTCATCGTGGAGTTCGCCAAGAAGCGCCGGGAGGAAGGGTTGAGCATCATGGAAGCGGCGACCGATGGCACGTCACAGCGCTTCAGGCCAGTGCTGATGACTGCGATGGCATCTGTGCTTGGCGTGGTGCCGCTGGTCGTGGCCACAGGTGCGGGAGCAGGCAGCAGGCAGGCAATCGGCACGACGGTTCTCGGCGGCCTGGTGGTCGGATCAGTCGTCGGTCTCCTGATAATTCCACTCCTCTATATATACGTTCAAACGGTCAGGGAGGCGGTCAAGCGTCAGCTTTTCGGTGTCGATCGGGTCGACCCAGACAGCAAACCTCCGGCTGCGGCGGCCGCGGATTGAAAATCCCAACTCTTTAGGAAAGCTGAACTTTGGGATTCTCTGCCGAGAGAGCAGTATAGTTCTTGAAAGCGGAACGTTTGGAAGATCGCGTCCTCTCACTGAGGCGGAGAAGCAATCACGCCATCGGTCGGTGCAGCAGGCGTCGAGCTGCTACAACCTTGCAACCCGGCGCAGCGGACGCGCGCCCCGCGGATATGACTCGCTCTGGCGCCACTTCACCACTTGAGGGCGTTAGCTCGCCGTCGCTTGCCTGGACATTTGACTCGCATGCCCCCTCCCATCTCAATATTTAACCATGCATTTCTGGAATTGAACTCCATAATTGCAAGGATGATCCGCAGGCGAAAGACACTAGACTCATTGAGCTCATCGATTCCAATCCGGCCGTCGCTTTGCTGGGACCTCGACAGGTAGGAAAAACGACGCTCGCATTGGAAATCGGCGCACAGGCCGTCGATCTATCTCAATCTGGAGTCGGAAACCCGATCAAGCCAAGCTCTCCGAGCCGGACAACCGCGCAAGCTCCAACACACTCAATGCCGATCCCGCCAGTCAACTGACATCAAGCTATACCCCTTGAGCTGACCTATCGCGGTTTTGGCGCGCATTGTGGTTCCTGCATCAAACGATGCCAACGCGCGTGCCACATCGAGCCTGCCGTCGACGATCGCTTTGATAGCGAGCGCGTCCGGCTATTTTAGTGTGATTTCACCAGACCGGAGAAACCAGCGACAGCCAGAAGGCTGAGGGCCCAGCCGATGACCGACTGGAAGAAAAAATATCTCAAGGAGAACGTGCCATTTGGTTTCATCGAATCCGGTCGCCAGTATTCCCTTTGACCGATGGACGCTACCGGCAGGAGTACATCCAGCGAGTACATTGGCGCATTGAACTCCGGGTAGCTGGCCGCTTCCGGCTGATTGCGGAAGCAAGTGAGCTGGTCTTCCCCGACCGCGGCACGTCCGGCCAGGTCCTGTCCGATTGATGGCATATAGCGGATTTCGGTTCGCGGGAGATCACACATCGTCCATTCGGGGGAACGCAGAACGATGGGATTGTTCGGTTTCATTGCACCGTTGCGATAGGCGAATGCGAAGACACCCGTGCCGATCGCCCAGAAGAGCATCAGCCACACCAGCACCAGCAGAGGCTGCCGCCCGTAACGAAGGGTGACGGCGAGCACACCGTCGACAATCGCCAGGCTTGCCCGCAAGATTGGATTTTTGGCACGCGCTCGGCGCGCACGTCGCTGCAGTCGCTCCTTGGCGATCAAGACTGCACGGGCATCCTCGTCATGGCCCATTTCCCGCAATACCATTGACAGATGCTCGTAGGGCTGCGGCCAGAAGTCCGCGTTCCACCGTTCTGGCGTCTGACGCGATAGCCAGTCGAGCCGGCTTGCCGCATTGGCTGGCCCTCCAATGAAAGCACCGTACCGGCAGCGATTCAAAAGCAGGTCGCCAGTCTTGGGCCAGCTGCTCTGATCGTCATCGATCGCGCCGATCGTCGTCGCAGTGAGGTCGAGCGCACCCTCGACGGATGCACCTTGTCGCAGGAAGAATGCGCCGTCGATGATGGCGCGATTGAGCCGCAGCGCATTGCCGTCGGGCTGCGAAAGTGATGCGGAGGTGCAATTGACGTCACCTCCGAAGCGGGCACCGAGCAGGCGCGTTTCGCCGACGATTTTTGCCCCACGCAAGGCAAGGTCGCCCCCTGCCACGATCGCGTCTGCGTTCAATGCGACTTCGCCCGGGCGTTCAATCTGCGCACCGACCGCATTGACGTCGCCCCCAAGCCGCGCCGCCGAAAGATTGATGCCGCCACGCACATTGGCGCCACGCAACAGGATGCCACCGCGTGTTTCCAATGCCTCGGCGTCAAACGCCATATCGCCGGGCGAAGCGATCGAAACACCATCAGCCTCAATGCTACCGCCAATCCGCGCACCGGGAAGGCGGATTTCACCGGTTACTATCGCGCCGCGAAGCGAAAGGACTCCCCGTGCCTCCAACCTGTCGGCCTGCAAGCCGGGCAGGGCCGAACCGTCCAGGAACAGATTGTCGATAACCGCCGAGCGCAGCACCGGCGAGGCGTCGAAGTGACAATCCTTGAGTCCGATGTCGCGCGGTATCCGGCACCCCTCCAGGTCGAGAATGCCAATGATCCAGGCTCCGCTCAGCCTCAACCCTTTCTCATGCAAACGATAGGCACCGTCGCCAAGGATGAAATAGCGCAACAGGTCCGCCCGCACCGTCCGCTCGGGATCTTCCTGTTCCGGCCGCAGACCGTCGCCCAATCGGTCGAAGTCTCCCAACTGCAGATGCGCCACGACCTTCGTTTCAGCGGCGCTCAGCGGATGAAAATCGGCAAGGCTGGGCAGGACGGGAACATGAGATCCCGGTTGGGGCGCTTTCTGGTTCATGAAGCCGGCATCCGTCTGACATCACGTATAGATCTTGCTCGAACGCCGCTTTGCCTTCTGGGTCCGCAAATCGGTCGATGGACAAGCAGGGCATGGCAATTCATGACGATCGTTCTCCTCCACCAAGGCGTTCGCGCCGATCGTGAACTATGCGCCCCGACACCCGTCAACGTGATCCCAAGACATCGAGCTAGGGAGCTCCCGCTCGACCTCGGTTCCAACGATATCGAATCGTCGCTCGCTTGGAAACGCGCCGGGTCAGCACTTTTCCAGCCCGTCATTGATTTCGTCGTTTGGGTTGAGGGTCAAGAGATCACGCCGAAATGTGATGTGTTGCAGCGGCATATGGGACCAGAAGCGTAGTTTCCGGACGCAGTGCCGATCACAGCCCGCGTGGCCGACCCCGACGTCTCATATTCCAGATTGCCGAAGAGCACAGTTTCAGAACCCGCCCCGCCGGAGCGTTTGGATGACCGTGAGCGTTGAACACAAACAGTCCATTCGCCCACGGCAGCCGTCGCCGGGCTTATTCCTATGGTCGCTGCTCAAAGCATGCGCATTATCGATCCTATGTGACTGCACCCACCTGCCAGGGCACGAATTCGTTGTCGCCGTAATCATAAACTTCGCTCAACGTCTTCTTTCCTGATGCGACGGCGATGATGTCCTCGAATATCCGTTCACCGGCGGCCTCGATCGTATCGTCTCCGGTGACGATGCCACCGCAGTTGATGTCCATATCCTCCTGCATGTGCTCATACATTTCGGTGTTTGTGGCGATCTTTATGCAAGGGGCCGGCTTGAAGCCGGAAACGGAACCACGGCCCGTCGTAAAACAGATGACATTACAGCCGCCGGCCACCTGGCCCGTCACCGCGACGGGATCGTAGCCGGGCGTGTCCATGAAGACGAAGCCGGGCTCATCGACAATTTCTGCATATTCGTAAACGGCTTTCAGGGGCATGGTGCCGCCCTTGGCGACGGCGCCGAGCGACTTTTCGAGAATCGTCGTCAGGCCACCCAGCTTGTTACCATGCGATGGGTTGTTGTTGAGTTCGGCACCATTGCGCCCGGTATAGTCGCGCCACCAGGCGATCCGCGACAGCAATTTCTCGGCGACCGCTGGCGTAGCGGCGCGACGGGTCAGAAGATGTTCGGCGCCGTAGATTTCAGGCGTTTCGGCCAGAACGGACGTACCTCCATTGCGCACGACGAGATCGGAGGCGTAACCGAGTGCCGGATTGGCAGAAATACCGGA
>Ga0102589_1002044_pt1 | contig 24565 bp, 24 predicted proteins | sample AraplaMF_Col_mLB_FD_76858 | JGI IMG/M metagenome (GOLD analysis project Ga0102589, IMG submission 76858) | Arabidopsis root microbial communities from the University of North Carolina, USA - plate scrape MF_Col_mLB | ecosystem: Host-associated > Plants > Roots > Endosphere | place: USA... | reverse complement strand
ATATAGGAGGCGACATAATGTTTCGTACGATTTCAAATTTCATGAGAGTAGCTGAGATAAGAAACAAAATTCTTTTTACACTAGCGATGCTAATTGTTTTTCGAATTGGCACGTTTATTCCAGTTCCTCATACTAACGCAGAGGTATTAAAAGTACAAGATCAAGCCAACGTTTTAGGCATGCTAAACGTATTTGGCGGAGGAGCACTGCAACACTTCTCAATCTTTGCTGTAGGTATCACACCATATATTACAGCTTCTATCATTGTACAATTACTACAAATGGACGTTGTACCTAAATTTACAGAGTGGGCAAAGCAAGGAGAAATGGGCCGTAAAAAATCAGCTCAATTTACTCGATACTTTACAATCATTCTCGCATTCATACAATCCATTGGGATGTCTTATGGTTTTAATAATATAGCAGGTGGACAATTAATTACAGATCAAAGCTGGACTACATACTTATTTATTGCGACAGTTTTAACTGCTGGTACTGCATTTTTACTTTGGTTAGGTGAACAAATTACCGCTAATGGCGTTGGTAATGGAATCTCAATGATTATCTTCGCTGGACTTGTTGCGGCGATTCCGAATGTCGCTAATCAAATTTATTTGCAACAATTCCAAAACGCAGGCGATCAGTTATTCATGCACATAATAAAAATGGTTTTAATTGGACTCGTAATTTTAGCGATAGTTGTTGGTGTTATTTACATTCAACAAGCAGTTCGAAAAATACCGATTCAATATGCAAAAGCTGTTTCAGGAAACAATCAATATCAAGGAGCAAAAAATACTCATTTACCCCTTAAAGTAAATAGTGCAGGTGTAATTCCTGTTATCTTTGCCTCAGCCTTTTTAATGACGCCGCGTACAATTGCGCAGCTCTTCCCTGATTCAAGCGTATCTAAATGGATAATTGCGAATCTTGATTTTGCACATCCATTTGGAATGACACTATATGTGGGTCTTATCGTTGCCTTCACATATTTCTACGCATTCGTTCAAGTAAATCCTGAACAAATGGCCGATAACTTAAAGAAACAAAACGGATACGTTCCTGGTATTCGCCCAGGTAAATCTACAGAACAGTATGTAACAAAAATTTTATACCGTTTAACATTTATCGGTGCGATTTTCTTAGGAGCAATTTCAATATTGCCACTTGTATTTACAAAAATCGCTACATTACCACCATCTGCTCAAATCGGTGGTACAAGTTTACTAATCATCGTAGGTGTTGCATTAGAAACGATGAAGACGTTAGAAAGTCAACTTGTGAAGCGTCATTATAAAGGATTTATAAAAAAAGTGAATTAATTACAAAAACACACTAGAAGTCACAATAGCGACCTAGTGTGTTTTTATTATAAAAACTTATAATAACGGAGGTTTTGTCATATGAGTCAAAGAATGTCTTATTATGATATTTCGCCTGATGGTATGAAAATTATGATGGATATGGAGAAATACACGAAGAAATCTTCAATTAATCGAGCTGTTAGAGAGCTTATAAAAATTAGAGTCTCTCAAATTAATGGTTGTGCTTATTGTATCGATATGCATACTTCTGACGCCCGAAAATTGGATGAAACCGAGCAAAGAATTTATTGCTTAAATGCTTGGGATGATTGTGATTTTTATACTCCTGAAGAAAAAGTGGCTCTGGAACTATCAGAGCATATTACTCTCATTCCTACTAAAAGAGTTCCTGAAAATCTATACAACCGAGTACGTGAATACTTTGACGAAAAACAATATGTTGATCTTGTGTTAATCATTAATCAAATAAATAGTTGGAATCGAATTTCTATTGCGATGGGTAATACCCTAATAAAAAAATAATACTTACCCACCAAACAATATGCGATCGATTTAGTTAAGTGTAAAATCAAATACACCCTATATTAAAACACAGTTGGTTATTTCCCCAACTGTGTTTTTGATTTTACTATCTCTAATCTGTTAATCATTTTCTTCAAATTAACTATTTTTTCTTCTAAATTTCGAATACGTTTTCCTCAGTTTTCCACATCATTAAACTTTAACTACATCTCTTTTTTTAACAACCTTCCTTGCTTAAAATAAATTCCAAGTGTAGAACGATTTGCTAAAAATACACCAATCAAGATTAAACAAGCACCAATTCCCATTGTAGGATTTAATGGTTCTCCTAATACAAAGTAACCTACAATAACAGCGATTAACGGAGATACATATAACCACGTTGATGGAAATACAGGATTTGTTTTTGATAAAAGCCAGTAATATAAACCATGTCCACCGATAGAACCTACAAATATGAGATATAAAATTGGCCATTGTACATTCCAAGATGTTAAGATTGTTGGATTAGGCTGCTCCATTACGATAGATACAATTAACAACAAAACTCCTCCATAAAACATTTGAATGCCGTTAATGAGAAATGGTGATACGTTAGGTAAATCTGAAAGTATTTCTTTTGAACGAATAGAACCAATTCCATAAAACAACTCCCCTACTAATATAACAAGGCAAGCGATACTCCATATGAATGTAAGTTCTTGATGCATTCCAGGTAAAGAAATACAAAAAACACCTATAAGTGCTATAACTAAAGCAACAAGTTGTTCTTTTTGCAATTTTGTTTTATTTCTCTTTGATTGCAATAGCAAGATCATCATTGGACCCGTAGCAGATAGAACTGCAGCTAATCCAGAAGAAATATATTGTTCAGCCCAGTATAGGGTCGCGAATGTCATAAATGTTAAACAAAAACCAGCATATATAATACGTTTCGATAATAAGTATGGCATAATATCCTTTCGCTTTAATTTAAAAATAATAATGAGAATAAGGCCCGCCAAAAAGAAACGAATTCCAGCTGAAAATAATGGTGGTGCCCCCGCTTCTATTCCAATTTTTATCGTTAAAAATGTCGTTCCAAAAATAATACATACTAAAATATAATTTAAAATGACCATTTTGCTTCCTCCTTTTTACTCTTGAAACGAGTATAGAGGATATGGTGTATAACAGTGTATCAACGCATATAACAGTTGAATAAAAATATAGTTGATTGTCAGACTGTTTTTCGCTTTAATTAAATTAAAAAGAAAAACAGGTGATTCTATGAAGATAGTACTGCGTAAAGAATCCAACATACCATATTACCAACAAATATATATGCAAATTGTTGAGAGAATTCAAAGCGGGATGCTTTCACATGGCGATTACCTCCCTTCTTTACGTTCTATGGCCGATGATTTACAAATTAGTTTATTAACTGTTCGTAAAGCGTATAAGCAGTTAGAAACGAAAGAATATATACGCATTGAGCAAGGAAAAGGTGCCTATATACATAAACGTGTGAATAAAGATTTCAAACCAATTCCGTATCAATGGCAAAAAACGAAATCCATTAATGTTATGCGTTCTCAATATGTAATGAACCAACACCGTAAATATTTCGATTTTTCACAGGCGGTCCTTTATCCACGTTTATTACCAAATCCGTTTCTTTCAGATGAAATGCACAAATTACTTAATAAGGATCAAATGATACTTGCAACATACGGACCGGTTCAAGGTGATAAAGAACTTAGAGTGGAAATAACAAACTACTTAAAAGAACACCAACAAGTAGTTACAGATCCATCTCAATTATTAATTACAAGCGGTGCCCAGCAAGGAATCGATTTAATCGCCCAAACATTATTAAAGCCTGGAGACGTAGTGTTAGTAGAAAGTCCGTGTTATGGAGCGGCGCTTGATGTATTTGTTAATAAAGGAGTTCAAATTATCCCTGTTAGTCTTGATAACAACGGCATTCGCTCAGATTTAATCGATGATATTTGTCAAAGAAAGAATCCTGTTTTGTTATATGTGAATCCTACTTTTCAGAATCCAACGGGCACAGTAATGAGTAAAGAAAGAAGAATGGAAATTGTAGAACTAGCAGAGCTTTATCAATTTTTCATTTTAGAGGATGATTCTTTCGGAGAGATATATTTTGAGGATTTTAAAATTCCCCCTCCATTAAAAAGCTTTGATACAAATGGTCATGTTATATATTTAAAAGGATTTAGTAAAACGTTAGCACCAGGTCTTCGCATCGCGGCACTTGCAGCTGAAGGTCCTATCTTTGAATGGTTATACGCTGTGAAGGCTTCCATGGATATTGGCAGTCCCTTATTGACACAAAAAGCACTACTTCCTTTTTTACGAGCGGAACGAATGAAAAATCATTTAGAAAAATTACGGACTGCTTTACAAATTAGACGCGATTTAACAATTGATATATTATCTCCATTAAAAGAATTAGAATTTGAAATACCTAATGGAGGATTTAACTTATGGGTTACACTCCCTCAGTCAATCGATCCTTTTACATTATTACAAAAAGCGAATGAAGTTGATGTTTCTTTTTTACCCGGCACAGCTTGTCTGTTAAGCCATGAAACTCAATATAATCATTTACGAATTAGTTATTCAATGTTAAATGAAAAAGATATGCTGATTGGATTAGAAAGATTATATGATACAATTGCCAAGTTTAAATCATTCATTTAAACTCCAAAACAACACTTTAAAATTTTATTAAAAGTCAAGATATAAGCTGAACCTATTATTAATAGTGAATTCTTATCTAATGTCATACATTATATGTATAAAAATTAAAAGGATAGAAGAGCTTGAATACATTCGCCCTATCTATCCTCTTTTTAACCACAAATGACTAATCATAGCGGACTTCGCTGTCAACAGAACCTGTATTGCTCTATTGCTATGCTCAAACTTCTTTTTATTGCTACTTGTTCAATAAGAGGTGTTTTCTTCCTGCATGAAATTTATTTTATAGGGAATTCATTATACTTATTAAAACAACAACATGATATAGACAAAACCAAAGAATAAACATAATGGACTATAGAACCAAGTGTCATATCTAGCAAACTGAGAATGTTTAATTTTTTTGAAAAATCCAACAAACTTAAAATCACCAATTGCCCTAACAATGAAAACTAAAGCACAGACAATACTTCCGATTTTAGATAAACTATTTGCTTCTAACCCCTGCAAATAACCTACTTGAACAACAATAATGACACTAGCTAATAGAATAAGAATGGCTACGAATAATGTTCCCCATATTCTCGGAGTAAAAGCAGGCTTATGTTCTCCCTCTTTTACTGGGATAACAGCGGCAGAACCCCATCGACCTCCAAAAGCCCAATAAATATGCAAAAAACTGATAAAACACAGAAGCACTACAGCTACTAATGTTAATAGTAATTTCATTTATTCGCCCCCAATGTCGAAACTCCAAAGATAACATACACTACCGTATGTTACAGTAAAAATTTTGTCCCTTCAGGTTTTATAACCATACTAGGGACATTTATCGAATAATCAATTATGCCTCAGCATAATTGCGTCCGGAGGCTTTACTTTTTTCAGTGGATGTTTGGACACCTGCTGAAAGAAGTTAAAAGCTCAACCATTTTATCAATATCAAAATTAGGATTTGCTTCAAACCTTGTCATCCATCCTACATACGTTAAATAGGCAAGTCTCGCTCGATCAATTGATTCAGTTTCGTCTACGCCCATTTTTTGATACAATTTTGCAACACAAGAAATTCTTTGCTCTTCTATATCTACTAAACGTGTTGCCACAACAGGATCATATTTAGCCCAAGCATAAATACCATTCTCAATTTTTTTATCTCGATTAAAACTAATCTGTAATAGCTGTTCTAAAGAGGCATCCGGTTGCTCCATACTTTGAACAATCAGCTTTGTTGCATGTACTTCCCAAAAGTCAAGCATAGAATCTAAAAGCTCTTGATGGTCACGAAAATAGTGATAGAAGCTTCCTTTGCTTATTTTTAGCAATCGAGCAAGTGCTTCAATGCGAACTTTATGTATTCCTTCATTAGCTAATTGTTGTAATCCTACTTTTATCCAGTCTTCCCTCGTTAATTGCATATCATCTCTCCAATAAAATACGGCAGCGTATGTTTTACGTTAGATTAATACTATTCTCATTTTTTGTCAATTATTCATCCTGTTTATTATTATAAACTTTAATGTTGTTGTTAATCGTAATATTGATCGTTATCACCCTTGGTAAAATACAAGCACATACTAAATCAAATAGAGTTTCTGTTATGTCCAGTAAAATACCTTCCTCTGTAAATTCCAAGAAAATTCGGATGGTCCACAGCCTAAAACCCCTGAAGAAGCAGTTAGACCACTAAATTTTTCTGTATATTATTTTAAGTCATATTAGCTTCACGTGTATAAGGAATATATCAATGATTTTGTTGGTCAAGTATACAAACAATACAACATTCACGTAATAGAATATACTATATTACACGAAAGGAGATAGCGATATTTGGAATTAAAAAAATTTATTGATCCCCTTCCGATTCCCTCTACAATAAAACCTAAAGGAACATATAAAGGTAAGCCGTTTTATGATGTACGTATGATTGAAACGCTACACAAGTTTCATAGTGATCTACCAAAGACGAAAGTATGGGGTTATAATGGCATGGTACCTGGTCCAACGTTTGAGGTGAAAAAAGATCATCCTGTATATGTGAGATGGTCTAACGATTTACCTAAAAAACACTTCTTACCTGTTGATACAACCGTTCACGGGGCGCATGATAACCCAGAAGTACGAACTGTTGTACATTTACATGGAAGCCCAAGTGAACCAGATAGCGATGGTCATCCTGAAGCATGGTTTACGAAAAACTTTCAACAAACAGGACCTAGTTTCGTAAAAGAGATTTATCATTATTCGAATCGAGAACGAGCAACTGCCCTTTGGTATCATGATCATGCACTTGGGATTACTCGTTTAAATGTATATGCGGGTCTCGCAGGACTTTACTTGATCCGTGATAAAGAAGAAAAATCACTACCCCTACCTAAAGGGAAATACGAGATACCACTTATCGTTCAAGATAAATCTTTTAATCCGGACGGTTCCCTATTTTATCCTGCTCAACCTGAAGATCCATCACCAGGTTTACCATACCCTTCTATTGTTTCTCTATTTTTAGGAAATACAATTGCAGTCAACGGGAAAGTATGGCCATTTTTAAAAGTGGAGCCCCGCAAATATAGATTTCGTTTATTAAACGCTTCTAATACTCGCACATACAAGTTCCAATTAAGTGACCTTAGCTCATTCTTTTTAATAGGGACTGATGGAGGCCTTCTTAAACGGCCGATTAAAGTACAAAGTTTAGATGTTTCACCAGCAGAGCGTATTGACATTATTATTGATTTTTCAAGGTTTGCAGGAAAAAAAGTAGTTTTACAAAATGGCATTGATTTAGATAATCCAACTGGTGAGATTATGGAGTTCCAAGTAACGAAACGATTATCCTGCCCAGATAAAAGTAAAATACCATGCAAATTAAGTAACATTGACTTTATTCCCGTAGAAAAAGTAAAGAAAGTAAGACGATTAACGTTAAATGACTCAGAGGATGAATTTGGGCGTCTCATGCTTTTATTAGATAATAAAGAATGGGCCGATCCAGTGACAGAAACACCCTTATTAAATTCTGTTGAAATATGGGAGTTAGTAAATTTGACCGTTGGGATTCATCCTATTCATATACATCTAGTTAATTTTCAAGTTCTTGATCGTCATGATTTGAATGGAAACTTATTAGATTCTCTCCCAGCTGATTTGGGTTTAAAAGATACCGTACTAGTAGCAGGTGAACAAATCGTTCGAATTATTATGAAGTTTGAACCCTATTCTGGAGATTATGTATGGCATTGTCATCGTTTAGAGCATGAAGACCATGATATGATGAGACCTTTAAAAATCATATCTTCCAGTCTTATTAAGTACAAAAAGTAACACGAAAGTCCCTTCAGAATTACTGAAGGGACTTTTACATATTTGCGAAAAGTACCTTTATGTATAAGCACTTTTCAATCTATAACTATTTTTTAAGATTGTATTTCTCTAATAGCTTTTCTAACATTTCTAACGTAACTGGCTGTGCCGTGGTAGTTAGTTGATACCCAATACGTCCGTTCGTTTCTACAGTTGCCTGTTGTAAATTCTTGATTTCATGTATACCTTTTTCTCTCAGATGCATAAACAATTGTTGTTCTGACATTTTTGCACGTAATAAATTCTTTTTTAAAATCTTTCCGTTTTCTATAACAATAATGCTAGTTCCATTGAGAAACTTTTCTAATTTTCGTGATTTCAATTCAAAAAAATGAATGATAAGTAAAACACTCGCAAAAATAAACGCAGTAAAAATAGATGGGACTACTTTCCTACTTAATATAGGTTCTACAATAATACGACCTATAGAAACAACAATAATAATTTCAGCTCTGGTCATTTGGCTAACGGACTTACTACCTGTCATTTTTAAAACAACAATTCCAGTGAGGATTAAAATAAAGCTTTCAAAAAGTATATTCATTACAGTCCAATCCTTTAATTGTGAATGTTACTAGTATTCCCATTAAAAGATTTTTATGATATTTCACATACTCATCAAATCTTTAAACCCTTCAGACCATGAAGGATATAAAGGTATCCATCCATACGCATTACGTGCTTTATTATTTGAAGCACCCCTCTCCCAGCTATTTTTCCCCGTTTGAATCTTAGGATTAAGTGCCCCTATTGCAGTTGTATATATCGGTAACCACTCTTTACTAGTAGCTGGGTAATCATCAACTATATTTACTATACCTGAGGGCCAATTAAGAGCTAACACTGCTGCCCTAGCTGCATCCTCGACATGTATAAACGAGCTGATCCCATCCGTCGCAACAATTTCGTTATTTAGAACTTGATTCGCAATCAATCCGTTTTCCGTATACCACGTTCCTGGGCCATATAACGTACCGTATCGAAGTATAACTGCTTCGGATAATTCAAAGGCTGTTTCTTCTAATTTAGCAATACCATTTATCGTAGCTTGACGAGGTATAGAAGCTGAAAAATCTAGCGGATCTGTTTCTGATGCAAGTGTATCTCCTGGTTCATATGCCCATGAAATACTTTGAGCAATTATTTTCTTTACACCTACATTTTTAGCTGCGTCAACGAGATTACGAGTACCTTCAATTCTAATTTTTGCATTATCTTCAAAATCCCATGAAGACAATGATGTTAATTGATGAATAACTACATCGGGATTTGTCTCTTCTAATACAGAAAATACAGCATAGCGATTAAATACATCGGCTTTTACTGGTATAGCCCCAACTTTTTTTATTGCTTCTACTTGCGATTCATTACGAATCATTGCAAATACCGTATGCCCCTCTTTTATTAACATTGGCAATAAAGAACGTCCTATTACACCCGTTGCACCTGCTACAAAAATTTTCATATGTATTCCTCCTCATTTTGAATATCATAATTAAGACGAAACATATGTAAAGTATGTGACAAATATTTGGTTAGTTTTTTCATTATTCATATGAAACGTATACTTTTAAAGGATTAATTATCCCTTTCTCCAATTCCTCAAAACATTGTATGAGTGCAGTATAATGTATTTCATGTTGAAAAATTTCTTCTATAAATGGTGTTTGTTCTATTTTTCTAAAAAACCAATCTGCATGTTTTTGATAATCATATCCGTCACTTGAACCAATAATTTGCAATTCTTTCCGATAAAAGTCGGCGGTTAATGTTAGTTCTTCTTTATTACCATCTGAAAGTATACATATTACACCTTTACTATTAAGAGCTTTTTGCAATGTACGAAATCCGCTATTTGTAGCTGAAGATTCGAAACCGTAACTATATGTTTCTATTATTTGCTCTTCTGAATCATATATGTTTTTTGCACCAAATTTCTGTGCCAATTCTCTTCTATTTTTATTAGGTTCAACAACATCCACATGATCCACACCTGCATAGTATTTTAAGAAATAACATGTGAGTAAACCCATAACTCCCATGCCAGTAATAAGTACCTTTCTATCCTGTTGTGGGTTTAGTTTTAATACTCCTTTAGCGGCATCACATGAAAGAATGGATAATAAGGCAACTTTAGGATTTATATAACTAGGTACTCGAGTTACTTTATATCCCTTAACTATTCCTATCGTTTGATGCCCATAAAAAGAAACTACTTTATCGCCTACGTTTAAATTTGTTACTTTATTACCAATTTGAATAACTTTACCATAACTTTCATATCCAGTTTCTCTTGGATAAAAAGGATTTGTATCTGTAACATCCGATTCTTTATACTGTGGTAACTCTGCTCCAATACTAATTGCACCTGCGATTGTTTTAATGATAATTTCATCATCCTGTATAGACTTAATTTCACAAGTTTGCCAATTTAATTGTTTACGTCCTTCTAAAACTAACTTATATTGTTCCATTACTATCCTCTCACTTTACAAAAATATATTCTCACCAAAATTCAAACAATATATAATAGATTCATCCAAAATTAAAGCTATAACGTTGGCTAGCACTCAACAGTGATCACATGATAATTGAATTTGATGGATATGAAATTAATGAGTATGTTATTGGTCCTAACTGTTCTATTAACCAGTTAATAGTAATGTATTTAAACGTGAAAAATGAAGAGTTATCTAATGAGAATCTTGTAAGTTTATTTTGTGCACGATATCATTTTGAAAACATTCCAAAGTCATTACAAGAAAACATTACGAGCGATGTCGTCATTGATTTAGACACGGACTATATTTATATCCCTAATAGATAACAATAATCTAATAAACTAAAATGGTTGAATGTAACTTACGATTCAGACAAGAATTTAATAAAATAAGTAATTGCCCAAATGGAAGTCGCGAATTGAGTGACAAAATACATTGTCCATTCGAAAGAAGTCAGTTTTCTCTCTCGTTTAATCTTCTTTAAGTATCTGTAAAATATTAATGTACTCAAAAACATAAGTAATAAAGAGAATTGTTGTAGATCATCGACTATACGTACCGCCATAGACTCCATCACCCTCCTATAAAAAATAAAAACTATACTTTAAGGATATCATTTATTTGGCAATGTTTTTCCATTTATTCAATTAAATTTTAAAAATGTTTTATGCGATATATGTGTAGAGATAATAAATAAGATTCTTTTTGTTTTGTTGAATTTTATTTATCTTGATTCACCAGTTCATTTGAGGATGATTTGTTTAGAAATCTTCACAGTTACCTTTCTTGGTTATCATAATATGTTTTATCTGCGTATTTTTTATCCTTTCCTTTTAGATAAGCTAAGATTACTTTTGGATTTTTAAGTAAAGTCCAGTCTCCATATTTATCAAATCTTCTGCATGAAGTTATCATTCCATTTTTAATTGTACCGAATTTCTTATTATTTTGCTTTCCCCATTCTTTTAATCGTTTAGCGAAATCTGCATCTTCGGCCATAAGCATGTTTTCATTAAATCCGTTGATTGCCATAAAGTCTTTTCTATAGCACCAAAAAATCCCTACAGATATAGCGCCATACTTAAAAAGTAAGGGGATTATTATTAACATTGCGGAAACGAATATTCCTAAAGACATCCTTTCAAACTTCCCAGTTACCCCACCACCAATGTATTTACCTGAAGCTAAATATTTGTCTACATTAGACAACATAAACTCTGTCATTTGGGTATCAGCATCTATAGTAATGATTATTTCTCCACTAGCTATTTCGGCCCCTGCATTTCGGATTTTGGATAAGTTTTTATCGTTATTTTTTAATGTAATACAGTTATAAGACTTTGCTATTTCTTCTGTGTTATCTGTGCATCGATTTAAAACAACTATGACTTCAGTTTGATCTTTATATGCCTCTGATGCCTTTGCAATTGAATCCAAACATTTTTTAATGTACTTTTCTTCATTGTGTGCAGGAATTATAATAGAAAACTTCACATCTTTTTCTAGATTCCCTGCTAACGATTCTTTTGTTTCAGTCATAATATCCCCCTTATTTTATAAAGTAAATATCTACTATATATATTAATAGTTATTAGGTTGTATTATAGAAACTGAAGGTAAACTGTTATTTAAAAGTTTTACTTCGGAGTATTTAAAACATTACAGTAAACGTAAAACAAGCATAACCCCGTTCTGATGTTAAGAAAGGGGTTAAATAATATGAATTAAATTTGATTAGTATTGCGCCCTATGCCTCATTGTGCAACAGCGAGGTTCACGCTTTTTCGTTCGAAATCAGCACATCTAAATAGTGCTGATTGTACATAATGCCTAATATATTTCCGAAGGGATCAACTACAGAAGCCGTGATGAATCCCACGCCACGCTCTGTAGGTGCCTCATATTCTTTCGCTCCCATAGACAACAGCTTATTGAACGTTGCCGTTACATCATCAACATGCCAATACACGATAGCACCAGCTGGACCGGTCACTGTACCAACTGGTGCATAACGGCTATCGATTAAACCTAGCTCATGTTGGTAGTCTCCAATGCGAAATTCGACATATCCTGGGCGTTCAAAGTATGGTTCACTTCCTAATAGCTCAGCGTACCACTTCTTTGCATCTACTAAATTGTTTGTCCAAAAACTAACAGTAGTTAGCCCTCGTAACGTCTGTGTATCGCTCATAATCGATCTCCTCCATAATGTTGAGTAATACTTCCTCAAACTAAATAAAATAACCCTCTCTGAATTACCTTTAATTCACATATTAATAACCCATTCGCTTATTCATATTCAAGAAAACGACCTTTTAATGGTATATCATGAATGGAACGATTTTTTTATAATTAAACGATATTATTGTGACTCAACCAGAGCAGTACATACAAACAAGGCAATTATTTTCTTTTTCATATTACGCCTCTTAATAAACCTTATTCTTTATTAAACTGAAAATCTACACGGTTCATTCGTTTTATTTCCTCAATTACTTTGCCAATCCCTTCTTCAATCTTTTCTTCTTTTACATTAGATACATTTAACTTTAACAATCTCTCTTTATGAAAGTTACTTAAATAATTTTTATCAATAGAATCTATCCTTATTTGACTCTTGCTTAAATTTTTAATAAATGTGTCCGTGACTATATTTCTTTTCAACTGTAAACAAGTATGTATCCCAATTGGATCTACTGTTCTATAAGTAAACAAACTTGGATTTTCATTTTGAACACCTTCTACTACTGCCGCTAGTTTTTTTGACCTATTGTAGTAAGATGCTTTTATTTTATGTTTATGCCGATCAAACATTCCGCTCTTTATGTAAATTTCTAAAGCAGCTTGCGAGATCATAGGACTATCGATATCTAAAATCTTTTTATACTTATAAAAGGCATCTGCAATGGATTGCGGGATGACTGCAACACCGACTCGCAAACCAGGAAAGATGATCTTCGAATAACTTTTTAAATATATAACATGGTTACAATTATCTTGACTGTAAAAAGGATCAACTTTTGAATCAGTTTCTAAATCTGCTAAATAGTCGTCTTCCACTATAAATACATTATATTTCTTCGCAAGTTGAATAATCTTTTCTCTCTCTTTTTTAGAATACGAAGTTCCAAGTGGATGATGAAATCTTGGAGTTGTATAAAAGAATTTAATTTTTTCTGTTCTGAATATCCGCTCTAGTTCATTTAAATCTAACCCTTCATGTGTACGTTTTATTCCGATCACAGGGATCTTATTTGTTTCTACATATTCAATATATAAATGGTAACTTGGCTGTTCAATTAGTATCGTTTCGTTTTCATTTGGAAATGGTATTGAAGTTAATATAGCAAGTGCTTGCTGCACACCTGACGTTATAAATATATTATCTTCCTTCGTGAAAACTTGATAGTTTGCTAACTGTTTTTGCACAACCGAAATTAAAGATGGTAACCCTTTCGGTGTTCCGTATATAAACAAATCATTCTTATAGGTATCAATCGCTTTATTAATGCAATGCTGAAAATCTAAGTATGGAAAAACATCTGGATCTGGGGCCGAAGAAGCGAAATCAATAATCTCGTTACTTTCTACGTAACTTCCAGATTTCTTAACAACGTAATATCCACTTTGAGGTACAGAATAAATAATATGACGCTTTTCCAATTCATGCAGCGCTCGTATTACAGTCGCCTTATTACATTCATATTGTGTAACAAGCGACCGTATAGACGGTAATTTCTTTCCTTCTTTTATCTCACCATTTTGAATCATACTTTCTAAGTCGTTCAAAACATGTAAATACTTATACATCATTACACCTCCTATATTTTTTGTACCGGTACAGTTTGTATTTGTTCACATTGTAGCACTAGATCAGAAGGATTACTATGTACGTATACTGGCCAGTAAGAAATTAACTACTATGAGGTGAAATTATGAAAAATACAACAAAAGCATATATATCAGCATTACTCTATTCATTTATTATTGGATTTTCATTTATGTTTGTGAAGCTAGCACTAACCATTACGAGTCCTCTTGATACTCTGGCTCACCGTTTTACAGTTGCCTTCATGGCAGCAAATATTCCGGTTATTTTCGGTTTTGTAAAGTTAAATATATCATTTAAAAACATACTTGCACTTTTACCACTCGCAATATTTTATCCAGCACTATTCTTTGCTTTCCAAGCATTTGGATTAGTATATACAAGTTCTTCTGAAGCTGGAATTATACAAGCAGCTATTCCTATATTTACAATGATACTCGCTTCCTATTTTTTAAAAGAGTATACGAATACATGGCAAAAAACATCTGTATTTATTTCTGTCGTCGGTGTCATATATATATTTATCATGAATGGTATAGGAGCTCATGAAACGAGCTTCATCGGCGTTATTCTCATTTTATTATCGGCATTATCATCTGCTTGCTATAATGTGTTAGCTCGAAAAATGACAAAGAAATTCAAGCTAATGGATTTAACATACACAATGACAGCAATTGGTTTTATTACTTTTAATTTAATCGCTATCGTCAGCCATATAAACAAAGGTACAACAACTGTATACTTTAAGCCATTTACGAACAGCACATTTCTTATCTCCATTTTATATTTAGGATTACTATCATCCTTACTGACAGCATTATTATTAAACTATTCATTATCTTATATTGAAGCAGCCAAAATAAGTGTTTTTAGCAACTTATCTACACTTATTACCATTATCGCAGGCGTTGTATTCTTACACGAGCAAATTGCCTACTATCATATTGTCGGTACACTTATGATTGTTCTTGGAGTAATAGGCACAAATTTTCTAGGAAAAAAAGGAATCATAGCGAAAAAGAAGAATACCTCCTTGAGTAAATAAAAAGTGAGGGGTAAATAATGCAGAACTCTAATACGATCGATATCCGTAATATACATGAGCTAGAGAACGAATTGTCTACTTTATTAAGTAAACCCATTTCTTCAGGAGAAGATTTAGAAAATTGGCTGAAAATACAGTCGAAATTAATTTGGGAAATCGAAGAACAATTAAGATCACACTATATTGACTTTCAATGTAATACAGATAACAAAGAAATAAAAGATATGTTTGAATATGATCAACAATATGTAAGGCCTCTTTTGAAACGTTATCAAAATTCCTTTGATAATAAATATTTAGAGTCACCCTTTCGAATGCAACTTGATCCAAAAACTTATAGCTTACTAGATAAAAAAATAAAAAATGCGCAAACATTATTTTGTGAAAAGAACATTGATTTAGAAGTAAAAGAAGACAAATTAGTAACCGAGTACTTCGAAATTACAGGCAGTTTGACTGCACTATGGGATGGCGAAGAAAAAACAATTACTGAACTACAGTCTTACTTACAAAATCCGAATCGTGATATACGAAAAAAAGCAAAAACGCTCATTTCTGAAAAATTCTTATCTGTTGAAAATAATTTACAACATATTTTAAATGAATTAATTGCAATCCGTCACCAAAAGGCAAAAAACATTCAATTAGATAATTATCGTGATTATATGTTTAAAAAACATGAACGTTTTGATTATACGGCTGATGATTGCTATGAACTTGCAGAATCCGTTCGTAAATACGTTGTGCCACTTATTGATAATATATTTAATGAGAAAAAAGCTGAACTTCAAGTAGATACACTTCGTCCGTGGGATCTAAAAGCAGCCGCACCAAATCAAAAAGTATTAAAGCCCATTGAAGACGAGGGTGATTTAATCGAAAAAAGTTCTCATATTTTACAAAAACTAGACCCAGAATTTTCTGCATTATTGAGCCGTATGCATAAAAATGATTGCTTAGATTTAGAAAGTCGTAAAGGAAAAGCACCTGGAGGATTTTGCGAACACTTACCTGCTTCTCAATTATCTTTTATTTTTATGAATCTCAATCATACACATTATGATGTTACTACTTTCCTCCATGAAATGGGCCATAGTATTCATAATGAATGTATGAATCAGCTAAAGCTACAAAAATATTTAGAAATCCCTTCAGAATCAGCTGAGCTAGCCAGCATGACAATGGAATTGTTTTCGATGGAGTATTGGGATACATTTTATGAGAATACAGAAGAATTTATAAAAGCAAAATTAGATTTCTTTAAAGATATTGTTAAGTATTTACCACAAATGCTTATCGTTGATCAATTCCAACATTGGATGTATGAAAATCCAAATCATACTGCTAAAGAAAGAAATGAAAAATATTTAGAATTACATAACACTTACCAATCGAATGTGGTAAATATTGAAGGTTATGAAAACTGGATAGCAACTGGCTGGTTACCTGTACTACACATATTCGAAATACCATTCTATTATATCGAATATGCAATCGCGCAACTTGGTGCATTGCAAATGTATAAACAATATAAAGAGAATCCTAAACAAGCACTACAAAATTACAAAAAAGCATTATCTCTAGGTAGCTCTGAATCCTTACCAGAGGTATATGAAGCAGCTGGAATTCGTTTTGATTTTTCTAGTGAGACAATAAAAGAATTAATGGCATTTGTAGAAGAGGAATTAAATTTACTTGAACAAATATAAGTAAAAAAGATGCACCTATACTTTTAGGTGTATCTTTTTTACTGTATTCTCTTCTAATTAGTTTCAATTTTCATCTCGCTTTATTAATAAGCTCTATATATTGTAGGTCCCCATATCCTATTGTTGGAAAAAGATTAAACAACCTTTTTAGTAACTCTTGTGTTGGTAAATCTTTATTTTTGGAGATATACTTTACTACTACATTATTTTCTTTTAGCATCTCTAAATATAAATCTATCGCCTGATACATTACAGGTAGTATCTCATGAGATGGCTTTTTATGATTTACTAGAACTTCATTGTAAACAGAAAAATAGTTCCCTAATTCAAGTTCTATTTGACTAACTTTAAATTCATCCTCTCTGAAGCTATTTAAGTATACTTTGCCCTTATAACCAGACTGTTCAAGGTAAGAAAGTACTGTAAGTAGATTCATTTGGCAAAACATATCTTCACCGAACCATAAAACAATACATTTATACTCTTTCTTAAAAAGATTCTCTAAAGGATGAATAACCTTTTTCGTATAATTTTCTACAGTACCTTGGTGCCCTTCTGCCCTTGTTTTAATAAACTCATCATCAAAAATCTGTGCAGTCGTCGCATTTACACACATAGCTTCATTAAATGGAGCGTAATCAGACTCCCCCATTAGTTTTTCACTTTTAAATTCTTCATACATAAATTGACCATTTAATATGTTTAGTACATCTTTATCAAACAGATCACTCTTCGCATTTCGTAACTGATCAACTTCAATTTTTCTAGAAAAATTCATTCTATCCCACTCCTTGCCATCATTGATTGAGAGTTTAATAAATGATTGAACCGGTATTTTGTTAAGTTGGAATTTTCCTGGGGTTATACCAAAAACAGTTTTAAATGCTCTACTATAAGCCTCTTGCGAAGAGTAACCGTAATCAAATGCGATATCAATTATCTTTCTATCATTCGTCAGATCTTCCGTTGATAAATACAATCTTCTAAGAAGAATATATCGTCTAATACTTATCCCTGTTACTTGATGAAATTTAAACGAACAGAAGTAAGGAGAATATCCCATATAATTAGATAATTTATCTAATGAAAACTTCTTTTTTAAATTGCCCTCAATCCATTCAATCATTAGCTGTATATGTTCATTCATTTATCCCCCTCCTCACTAAAAATTATAAGAAGTATCTACTTCTTTCTTTTGATATTTCTTGTGGTTTATAACATTAACCACTCTCTAGAACCTTTAAATATCATATGTAATTACTCATTTCATATTTTTTCAGCTATCTTATTTTGTTATACATTTACTTGAATTTCCAATAAAGTGAAACTTTAATCAGTGGGGAGTTTGTTCCTCCCCACTGATTATTATCCCATACTAATCGGGATTTTATGGGATAAATCTTTTTTAAAGGATTCTACCAAATAAAACACGAAATTTGTAAGTTAAGGAACTAGTAGTTTTGTGAGTGAAAAATTTATGTTTGGAAAGGAAGTTAAAATGAATAATATAGAAAAAGAGATACTTAAACTAATTAATAAACTATATCCATTGGATTTTATTGAAATGACACTAATAACAAATGAAATGTATCAATGTTTCACAGCACAAGGTACTTACTTCGTTAGAATTACAAACTATAAAACATATGAAGAGCAATTAGAAGAAGTTACATATACGAATTTTTTATATCAAAAGGGCTTAGGAGTCCCTCCAATAATACCTTCTTTAAAGGGGAATTTAGTAGAGAAAATAACATTAGACAAAGAAGTTTTTGCTGTATTATATAAAGCTGCTCCTGGTATACATTTACCAAGAAACGACTGGAATTCTAATGTATTTAAAAAGCTTGGTCAACAAATTGGAAAATTACATCGTATATCTAAAGACTTTGAAAGAATTCAACCGGTAAATCATATAAATGACTGGTATGAAAATGAAGAGTATAATTTTCTTAACTATATCCCTCAAGAAGAAACTTCTATAAGAGAAATTGCATCTGACGTTTTAGCTTCTATAAAGGAACTGCCAAAGAATCCTTCAAATTATGGCTTAATTCACGGAGATTTATGGTTAGAAAACATATTAGTCGAAAATAATTCAAATTTAACAATGATTGATTTTCAAGACTGTGAGAAACATTTTTATATATTCGATTTAGCAGTTCCAATCTATAGTGCGATAGAGTATTCATTCGTTGGGAATGGTAACATAGTTGACTATGAGAGTTCTATTACAAAAGCAATAGTTGAAGGATACAAAGAAGAAAATGATTTACCTAAAGAGATGCTAGACCAGCTACCATTGTTTACTAAATTAAAAGAGATATTCGAATATAGCTTAATGCATATGTATTGGAATAAAGAAAAATTAACTGAGGAAGAAGTACGGATAATGAATCTTTATAGAATGAAGATAGAAAATAAGTATACCTATATCAATATTTAAAAATGCTGTTGTTTAACTACAAGGAAACTTTAGTTAAACAACAGCATTTATTAATTAGCTACTAGACAACCTTTGTTTTATTACTTATAAATACTGATTCAATAATCTTTTCAAATACACTTCATTTTGCGGAGATATTCCCTCAGAAAATCTAGCTGCAATAATAATAGGAGCCCATTGAAAAATCTCATCTCTAGTTAGATCAGTATTATTGCAATATATTTGTAAATACATTTCCGCTAATTCTATATAAGACTGCGCATACAATAAATATGTACGAAACACATCTGCACGAATATCACCTGAACTAGCATCTACCCAATCTATAATATTCACATTCTTTTTACTCAAAATTAGATTAAATGGATGGAAATCCCCATGGCATAATCTGTGTTCAAATTTGATTGAATGTAACTTATTCAATATATTTTCCTTTTGCTTTTCATCCAATTTATGTACAGATTTAATTTGACGCTCTAACCTTTCCCTCATTGATTCCATTTCATCCGTATTCACACGTCTATCATGAATCTTTTTTTACTCATTAACACATAGGCCAATGTAATGCTCTGCTTTATTCAAATTATTAAGTAGAAGCTCACCAACACTTTCTCCTTCCGCATATTCCATAATAATAGCTTGTCTACCTTGTATCTCTGTAACTTCAAATACTTTAGGAACGTGTAAACCACATGAATATGCATACTTTTGTTTTTGTGCTTCGTATAGAGATTCTGTATTAGGGAGATATTCTTTAAACAATTTTACAGCTTTATTATCACAAAGATAAATTTCAGCCGTATTTCCTTTGGCTATCGGATTTCCTAGATTCAATTCATTTCTCTCCTTACAGTAAATTAGAATAACACTTTATACTCCTAAATTCAGTGTAATTATCTGAAATCCTTTTCTTCATAAAAAATGCAAAAAACTTATCCCTCCCTATAATTATATAGAAAGTGGTAAGTTTAATTTGCTAGGAATATCGGAACGAAACTCCGGTGTATGCAAAACAGAAAATGAATACCTTTGCTGAATAAACAATACTTCAGTATGTTTATTTTCAAATGGAACACTATTTTTCTTAAAGTTATTTTGGATATGTTGTAAAAACGCATGATCCGGTGTTCCGAATGAAACATGTACTTTCGGTGGTAAAGCTTTCATCGCGATTGGAATCCACGGTCGCTGCCACCAGGTTGCAACGATATATGCAGTGCCACCTATAACAAAGTTAAAAATATCCCCATCTTCCTTCGTTTTCATGTCTAGATTTGATTTCAACCATTCCGTAAATACAGGTACACTTTTAACCGGAAGACCAATTTCCCTTACATATAAAATGTTTAACGGTGAATGCGGGACTAATACCTCTTCTTTAACATAACTATGTGCGATAATTTCGAGAAGATTTCCATCACCATCTTTAAAGTATAAATTGAATAGACCGTTCTCCTCACCAATTGTATTTCCATCTTTCCATTTCACAATGAGTAATCCAGAACCTTCAAGCCATCTTACTGTTTCATGAAATTTTGAATATGGAATCTCAAAGGCGAAATGCGCAGGTGCAATTGGTTCATATACTTCTTGAAAACTAATTGTTGTATACGGTGTTACTTCAAATTGAACAAATGATGCGGTTTCTTTTTTTATTGGAAAAGATAATATGTCTTTATAAACTTGTTTTACCCCTTCTATTGAAACCGTTTGTAGTTTTATATCTGATATATGTGTAATCACGTTACATTCCCCCTTGTTTCTTATTATCTATTCTTATTGTATTACACTTATAAATAGATAAAATCAAACCGAAGGATGGATTTTTTATATAAAAACTACAACTTTAGTATGAATATGTTAGCTCCAATTACTTTTTATTTCCTCTATAACAACTTCTGGTTTATCCCAATGCAGCAAATGTGTAGTGTCAGGAATTACTTTTACTATACTGTCAGTTTTCTCTGCATTCTTTTCCACAAAAAAAGCTGATTTTTTTAAGAAGATCAGCTTTTACGTTAAAATACACTATGATTTAACAGCAATAATCATAAACCTTTTTGAATTCGTACGAATACCTTTTTCAGAACTATTAGTGTCAATGAACTTTTGTAAAATATTAAAATCCTCTTCTTTTTCTCCAAATCTAGGAATAATAGGCGTATGTTTTAATAAGAAAATGAGATCCTCAGGAGTACTGTAATAATCAGTAACATCATATTCACGTACTTGTACGAGTTCAAATCCTGCACTAATAAGTTCACCCATATACTTATCTTTTAACGTACCATCTCTTTCACCTAAACATTGCCCTCTACCAAATGCTTCTTTAAGATTTAATTTATCACGTTCGCTAACTTGTTGTGTTAAGAAAAAAGCACCTTTTTTTATTACTTTTGCCAATTCAGATGCTACAAATGGCGCATGACAACTTGAAGCAATATCAAAATGAGCATGCGGAAACGTTAAAGCTTCAGAATCCATTTGAAGAAATTCAACGTTTTGTACACCTGCTTTATTCAAATTAGAATATGCTGTTTTGATCATTCCATTAGAATTATCTATCCCAATCAGTGATGCAGCTGAAGATGCTATGTTAAGTACATTTTCTCCTCCACCTGTACCAACATCAAGTAGAATATGTGATGGTTTACATCTTTCTTTCACTTCGCTATAAAAGTCCCAAGTGTCTCCTACAGTCTCACATTTTAGCTTACTAAAATCCCAACCGTTTTCACTTCCCACTTTATCATAAAAATTTTTGTACTCTAATTCATTCATTTTATTATTTCCCCTTTGCAAAAATGTATTAAATGTTTATGATGATCTTCGAAATAGACTCAAAGTTGATATTTTCGTAAATCTCCTTTTTTATCTGGTACGCATTTTTTCAGCCCCGAACAACTAGTTACTTCGAAAGATACACCATTTCATCCATATCACTTCATCTAGAAGACTGCATATGCAATAACCTATAACACTATTTAATTATATATTATAAAATACAAATTATTAAAACGATATGTTTCGACACACCATATTTAGTTTGCATAATAATATTATAGTTTGTTTTTATCGATATATTCTAAATGTCCTCTTCCCCAACCACACATACTATCCAAAACAATACTGACTGTTTTTCCATGCTCGGTTAGGCTATATTCCACTTTAGGTGGTATTTCTTGATAAATTTCGCGTTTTATTAGTTGATCGTGCTCTAATTCACGAAGCTGCTTCGCTAATGTTCCTTGAGATATATCTGGTATTAATCTCTTTAATTCACCAAACCGTTTCGTTCCATCTGTTAATAATATAAATAAAATGAGTGGCTTCCATTTACCCCCGATTATTTGTAATGTTGCTATTACCCCTTTTAATTTCGGTTCCTCTAAATTCATTTTCCTCACCACTCCCTCCAGTAATTTTTAATATTATGTATCCATACAACAAGCGATTAGTACGAAATTCGCGACTAAGTACATATAAAGTGCGTACTTTTCAGTAGTCATTTTTTAACGAATAATAAAATTAACACAACTTATTTTAAATCTTATATTAAGGGAGATGTTTAATCATGTCTATTACTGTATTAAAGGATAAACATATCGTTATCATTGGCGGGAGTTCTGGTATTGGATTAGCAACAGCAAAACAAGCAATTGAACAAGGAGCACATGTTATTATTGCAGGAAGCTCAGAAGAAAAATTAATGCTTGCTCGAGAAGTAATAAATAACAACTATCTTCAAACTTATGTATTGGATAACCAAGATAAAAACCAATTACAAGATTTTTTCAAGAAAGTTGGGAATTTTGATCATTTATTCACACCAGGAGCCTCTTACACACTTGGACCAATAACTGCTACAGATGATATCGCCGAAAGCAGCTTTATCGGAAAATTTTGGCCACAATATTATGCCGTAAAATATGCAATTCCTTTTCTCTCAAACTCTGGATCTATCGTATTAATGTCCGGTGCATTTAGTCAACGGCCACTTAAAGGAGCGCCTGCTTACGGAGCTTGTAATGGCGCTATTGAAAGTTTAGGAAAAGCTTTAGCTGTTGAATTAGCTCCAATTAGAGTTAATGTTGTTTCTCCTGGAACGATACGAAGGGAAAATGAACAAAACGAAAATAGACTAGCTGCTTATGAAGCTTATAAATCCCTTTCTCTTGTACAGAGACCCGGGCATAATGATGAAATTGCACATACTGTCCTGTATTTAATGCAAAATGGCTTTACTACAGGCAATGTATTATTTCCTGATGGAGGATACACATACCATTAAATTATTTAAAACAAAAGCCCCTTATTAAGGTGGCTTTTGTTGCTAATTTAGAAACTGCTGAAGTAATACAGGATCCTTTTTTAAAAGTTCTGCTAAAAACAAAAGTTGAGAGATACATGCAATTGTGAAATTGAAACAAGAAAGAGTGGTAATCTGTCTTGATATTTACGGGCAAATTTATGATAAAGAAAAAAAGGCATAATTTATATGCCTTTTTCTTTATCATTATTTAATTGGATATGACATCTCTGTAACACAATTATTTTTCTCTATAAATTATCTATCTCAAAGCTCAACTTTAGCTTAACATTCTATTCTTCTATATGAGAGTTAACCATTTTTAATGATTAAAACAACAATTAAATATGTTATTTTTACATAATTAAAACCATGTATTTTCATCCTTATAACTAATTAATTTAATCCATTATACTAGTTATTCCGTTTAATTATTTGTCTCCAGACATTCATAAACTGCCATCATTTCTCGCTTATTCAACTCACGAATTCGATTAAATATTAGAATGTCTGCAACATCCTCAGTTCGTAAACTTTCATCCACAACATCACTAACTTTTCCAGTTAACCATGTTTGTACATCTATGCCATCAACAATTTCTTTAAGCCCTTCATCATTAATACCACTTGCATTACAAGTTATACATGGAATTGTTAATTTAAACACGCCATCATGTAGGTTATCTTCGGTTATAACTTTTTTTCCGTTACAGAATGGACATGGGTTGCTTTTTTTTATTTTATTAATTTGGGTAACTAATTTTTTATAACCAAATGCTTCATACACATATGTTAATTTTTTATATT
>Ga0102589_1002043_pt1 | contig 24576 bp, 28 predicted proteins | sample AraplaMF_Col_mLB_FD_76858 | JGI IMG/M metagenome (GOLD analysis project Ga0102589, IMG submission 76858) | Arabidopsis root microbial communities from the University of North Carolina, USA - plate scrape MF_Col_mLB | ecosystem: Host-associated > Plants > Roots > Endosphere | place: USA... | reverse complement strand
TCCTTATACCATGATATATTCCCTCGCTTACAAGTTTCGCTGCTGCAACATAATCGTTTTTTACAAGATGCTTTTCTAACAGCGCCCCTCCAATTGTCGTTACTCCTAAAGCTCCTAAAGAGATAAATGTAGTTAACATATAAATTTCCCCTTTATAAACAGAATTTTGAATGTCGATGATACATGGACTTACAAACTTAGAAGTTTGGTAGAGGTATCTTGATAGCTACTTTGGTAGCAACCTTGATACATCTTATTGTGAATAGCTTGTACAATATGCAAACTTTTCTGTGCAATTGCGTATAGTTTTTTGCATTTCGGACAAGGATGATTAAAAAAGATTATGGAGGAGATTAACGTGTGGGGTAGAGGTATTGGGAGACATAGAACAAAGCTAGCTAAATTTTTAGCTAGCTACGATTACTCAATTCAGGATTTTTCTAAAGCTAGTAAAGTAAACAGAAATACATTAGGCCAACTGTGTAATGACAAGGATTATGTACCATCACCAAATACAATGCAAAAAATAATGAAGATTGTTAGAAAACATGATTCTCGAAAACAAGTAACTGACTTTTGGCATATATAAAGAGAATAAACTCTTTATATATCATTCCTTATGCAAGCTTGATATTAATTTTTATAGGGATACAGTAACGATTCCTTATAGGAAGTTCCTTACTGCCCTCTCGTTCTCGCACTAAGCCTTAATTAATTTTTTAGTAGTGGAAGATTGTTTTCTTTTATTAAATCATAAATGAATTTTTCTAATACACTTTCAGCTGCTTCTCGCATTTGATCCGGTGTTGAATCATTAAACACCTTTTCTATCTCCCTAAGTAGTTGTTTTAAAGAATGGTTTTCCTTGCTATTTTCCAGGAATTCCTCACCTAACCCTTGAATAAGTGTACTAATAACAATTACCTTTTCCAATTTAGTTAGTTCCATCTCTATGTCTCCTAATCAGATTATCATTCTCATCAAACACGACCTCTCCCCTAATTAATAAAGAGTTACAAAAGTCTTGTTGTTATGACAAGATATGCATAGATATTGTCGATTCTCATGATTTAAGTATTATATATATATCCTGTGGTCTAATCTTAACGATATGCTCAGAAACTTCCCTAAATCGTATAATTTTCATAATAGACAAGTAAAAGTCTCTAAAGGTATTACTTTAAATTCAAATCACACGTTTGTTAGGATCTATAAATCCACACTAGAGATAAAAAGTGGATTTATAGATCCGTATTTTGGGACAAATTTACCGGCTGAATTAACAGAAACTTTGTGTTACTCTGAACTTGTTGAATATCCCAATACATTCAACAATGCTCAAAATTGCATATTTACTATGCAACCATCCACCCAGATACCTTAGTTAATACTTCTCCCTAATTGTCGTTATTGCTAAGGTATCTTTTTAGATGCCCTGTGTACAGTTTTTTTCTCTCAGTGATAAAGCTATTTCCCATTTGATATAATCAATTTTTTCAGTACATTTTCTTAACAAAATTCAGATTTGGTATTTTTACTACCATTTACTTTATATACAGTTTTTAAGTTTTTCCCTTACAATTTTGAAATCTTCTGCTAAAATCTAAACATATTTTTGCGAACACTTAACTAATATATAAAATTTAAGTAAAAGACTTTTATATTAGTTTAAATGGTTGCCATAAAGACAAGGCAAATATCCAAGTAGGATCTCCATTTCCTTGATAGCTTTGAACCGCTTCATAAAATTTCCCTTGATACTCTACTTTATCTCCTTTTGTATATGCCTTTTTGGGATCCCATTTTTCATACGTTACATTTTGACTCTTTGTTGTTACTGTAAGGATGTTGCTTTGAACCGAGATATTTCCAGCCGTATCTACAGCCTTTACAGTATATTTATATTCTTTATTAACTGTAAGGTTTTGATCAGTAAACTTTGTTTCTTGTACTGTTTGAATTAATTGTCCATCACGTAACACTTGATATTCTTTTACACCCACATTGTCTGTAGAAGGATTCCATTTTAGCTCTACACTGTCTGATGCAACATTGCTTGCATATAATCCTTGTGGCTGTGTTGGAGCTTCTGTGTCCGGTTTCGGATTAACAATTTGATTTACTTTCTTCAGGCCATCCTTTGTAACTTCATATATTACTTTTTTATCAAAGCTTTCGCATTTATTATTATCCAGATTTGTTAATGTCGCTCTCTCTCCACCTTCTAGGTGTGTAAGCTCAATAAAATTGCCTACTTTTACTGGGACTGTTTTTGATTCAGCATTTTGTTTGTTATTCCCATAAATCTCTTTGTTATATACCACTTTACCTGATGTATCCTGTACTTTAATACTTGCATACGTGCTATCAAAATAATTGTGTGGTGTACCTGCTATTAAACTAACTTGCAATTCTTCTGTTGATTTATTTAAATCAAGTTTTGCAAATTCAAAATCTCCTATACCCTTCATCGACCATGCAAACCGATCCCCTTCTAAAATGTTTGGAGATTCATTTTTGATTTTCACCTTTTTTTCCACAGTTTGATCAAATATATCTGTTAATACAATTTTTGCATAAGTATTTGTTGGTAATGATATAGATTGACTGATTCCATTTTGGTAAGATTTAATATCATTAATTACGTTAATCGGTTGGCCCGTCATATTTTCATTATTATAAATTTCAATTTTCCCCTTAAATTGAGGTGTACTACTATCTTTTAATTGCCAAGTTATATTTAATTTTTCATTTTCATAATACGTAGACTTTACATCATAATCTAGTTTTCCTATTTCAGGTTGGCTAGGTTGATTTAACGTAAATGTTTTTCCTGTTCCAATAGTTGATCGAGAGTCTCCCCCAGCCTTAAACCAAAGATATTCTGAAGTAGCTCCCCCATCCCAATTATTATTCAATGGCTCTTGCCCCTCTATTGATTGAGTATTCCAAGATGTCCATTTTTTATCTGAGATATTTCTTCCATATCCATTTTTTACACGTGCCTCTCTTACATCTTGTCCATTACCAAGCCAGTCTTCTTGAAACAGCGTTTGTCCATAGTTAAATGTAACGTTAGGAACTGGAAAGTCCATAATCCCAATAAGCTTCCATTGGTTTTTTGAAACATCTTTTAACCACTGTCCAAATTTTGTGTGTCCATTCTCTTGCCAAGAACGCATTGTCATGCGATACCAATTATAATTCTTCCAATCATATGTCGTCTGAATTTTAAGACCTGTTCCTTCTCCACCAAAATTACTTGCAACTGATGTAGGGGATACATATTCTGCTTTTATTGCTTCCTTAGAAGAAATAGGATCCCAAACTGCAAAGTGCAAAGTACGCTTTCCATTTTCATCAAAACCGCTTTGTTGTTGGAATCCAGCATACCCACCAGCTTCTCCCCCCTGGTTCCAGTTATGTACAGCCCAATATGTATAAGGTGCTGTTTGAACAGGAGACCAGTCTATACTAATAATATCTGAAGAAACACTATTTTTAGGTGTAACATAAACTCCTGGAGCAGACGCCGCCTCTATGATAGAAATTGATGATCCAAACATCGAAAACACCGTACTAGCTGCTGTAATTGCTAGGATTTTTTTGACGCCATTTCTTGTTCTTTGATTGAACATAATTTTCCCTCTCCTCTTTCGTTATTAATAACTATTTAAAATAATATCTCTCTATATACAATTGAACAAATTCCCTATGAATGTAGTACTATTTTAATAAAATGGATATATTTGATGTTATTTTCACTGTTATTCAATAAGCATTTATAGTATTTCGTTATAAATTTAAGTTATATATCGCTGAATTTATCCTATTAACAATAGAAAAATTCATAAAAATAAAAATATTTTAGAATTTTTTAAGCACTTATTAATTAAAAACCCCCATTTTTCTACAAATGAGGGCGTAATGCGTTGAAAATCTTATAGTTTACTTTCTACATCTTACTTGTCTAAAAAATATTGAATTCATTTTTAAGTATTTGATGATATTGTTTCTCTGTTATTTCTTTTTTAATTTTCTTTCCATGCCGGGTTTCTGTAAAACTTTGCTTAGTAAGTGCAATATGCCCGTGTTCAATTAATTTACAAATAATATTCGCCTTATTTACTGGTGATTCTGGATGCTCTATAACCATGTTTTGTATAGCATTCACTTTCTTTTCATTAATTTCATTTAAATAAAAAGCATAACCGATAGACCAGGTATCACTAAGATCCGAATCAAAAAAATGTGAAGTTTCTCCATTTTTTCCTTTTTTCATTTCTAATACATGGGTTCCTTTCTCCGTATTTTGTTTACGAACACGATATTCACCCGTTACAGAAGTCACGCTGTCACCGTGAAAAGGAACAGGATGTAAAGGGAGATAGGATGCAAAACCGGCGTCTATAATATAGTTTTCATATTTGTGTTGTAAAACGATTAGTGCATGGCCATCATCAGGGTTCCACTTTCTTGTTTTTGAATCATATAGAGTTCCAGCTATTCGATACACATTAAATCCACAATCACACAAAAAATAATATAATAAAGAATTAATTTCATAGCATAATCCACCACGATTCTTTAAAAGCAGCTTTTCTTCAATATTTTCTCTAGAAAATTCTTTCGTATTTCCTTCCATGATGTCTAAGTTTTCATAAGGTAATAAGTGCCCCATCTGCAAAAGAATTCTATGTAAATCTTCAAATTTCACATTTTCTCTTGGGGGAATTTTTAATTTTAAGAAAAACTTTTTTTGTAATTCAGTTAACATTATATATCTCCTCCATTTGCAGAAATCATATATATTTACCTATATATTAAGACTATTAATTATATATGGTGTACAGCTTGATTAATACATTTCATAAGAGTGTGTAGCACTAACCATATTAGCGACAATTAAGGAGCAAGTGCTCAAAAATTCCTTAATATTTATTCAAATGTATGTTTTTGATATTTTGATATCTTTGCTAATTCCCCAAAACTGAGTTGATAAGAATTTAAATGTAACGTCTAAAAGTGTACTTTATGAAAAATCAAAAATAGAGAATCTAAGATGCAGTTATTATTCAGATACATAACTATATAACCTTTAATCCTTCTACTTATACATATAATACTCTTTATATCGTTCAAACTTAGATTTTTTTGTTTTTGCTGGTATTATGGGTGACCTTAATGTTTTAGAGGGTGCCGCTTGCTTTGGCATTTCTAATACTCCACGTTTCTTGAGCTCTCTATACAAACTACTCACTTTGCACCCTACTATTTTCGCAATGTCTGGATATTCGGTCCCTTGATTAAATAATTGAACTGCTTGTTTGCATCTTTCATCCCATTTTTCTTCTGTCGTTCGATTTTTAACTGATTTTTTTTCTAACTTGAAATACTCTCTTTCTATATTACACTTCTCCGCATTATACTGTTCTGCGTCCGCTTGAAGATTACAAAACTCCTCCCCCTCTAAGGGTATCACTTGTGCTTTTTTCGTAATTACTTTCATGTTTCATTCACCTCATTTTATTTGATAAATTCTCGCATCCTACTACGTTATCTACAATTCTTGCTAGTTTCTCAGATAATACTTATAATAAGGCCATTAATACTTCTATCCTTATCACTTCTATTACAACTTTTAATTAATTATTTACAAGCCACATTGATTTTGCTGTTTACGTAAACTACTTATTTGACATTCAAATTGATGTACATTTCTTATACATATCCATTCCTTCTTAACACCAGCGCTTGCTAGCAAATGTAATCCCACTTCAGTTTTATTTTTCTTTTAGCAGCCTTTTCATCAAAAATCAATTCCGTTCCTATTTGACATGCTGCTTTTCCAATTTTTCAATCATCAATACAATATTTATGTACACAACTAGTATGATGATCTTGCAAATCTAAAATACAAATTCTCATTTCTCTATTATTCATAATTCCAATCTCTGCGGTATAATAGTTGCCAATATTACACCACTAATAACAACGCTTTCTAATTCTAATAGATTTGATTCATCCCATTTGAACAAGTCTATTCATTTTTGAACCCAACTCCAAACAATCCTACAATTCCATTCATAACAACGGGTGTTTTAGTCTGAATTTTTAAATTATTTTTCTATACAAATTTTGATGATGTGGTAAAATTATAAATGAAAAAGAGTATGGATTTAAAAGAAGCCAATGAATATAAAAATTGGCTTTTTTCTTGATGGAAAATGAAACAAAAACTTCTTTAAATCTTTATTAGTGATAAGTTTTAAAGAAAATTCATCCTGGTTATAGTTTTACATAATTGTAAACTATAGTAAATTGATATTATTAATATTGAATATTCTTAACATTAATCCCACCTATACACATCAACAAACAAAACATTACTATTAATTTCTACTAATTTTTTGTAAACATACTAAATTATCACCTTTTAATGGATTTATTTACCTTAAAATTATCTTTAAATTTATATATTCTATTTTTGTAGTTTTAATACCTCTTTGTATTTAATATTTCTTTTACAAATACAGGTAATCTATCAAATATAGTGAATCCGAATTAGGGATATGAAGTCTATACATCTTCTTTAATTTCTAAAATTACTAATTCAGGAAATTTATAAGTAACCTACTATTTATCAATGTGTAGCATAACAATTGCCCTCGAATCTTCAAGTAACCCACCAAAATTAATTTGTCTTTCAATAATTCCCTTTAGGTGTCCACCTACTTTTTCAAAAAGCTTCTTTATCTTGAATAAACCCTTTTTACGTTCAAATAAATATTTTTTCAAACTTGTGCGTGCCCTAAAAAAATACAAGTGATTTTATTCTAGTCACCTTGAATTTCTTGCACACCTAGTGAAAAGAATCCGTTTTTTACTAACGGGTTCTTTTCTTTATTCGTCATACTATAACTAGATTGTTACATTTTTTCACAGCTCACCTTTACTTGCATAAATATTCCGTTCTTATAAATCCGTAAATCCTCTTTCCTTTAATGCTTTTATGTTATTTGAGTCTATTCATGTAAATTCATTATTTCTCCCTTATTCAATAGCCTCTGAACCTGTAGGTATAAGGTTTATCTAGAAATATAGTCTAGGACACATAGGATTTTTGTGTACGAAAGAAAGAATCGTAATTTCAACCAAAAACCATTTATTTACCTATTTTAAGTTTCTAAATTTGTATTGATAATTCTTGGCTTTAGAAGTATCCTATACATATTCAAACATTTGAAGATGTATAGGATACTTCTGAAATGTTAAATGTAAATATATACTTGAGGTGTTTTAATGGGAACCGAAATGCAACAATTTAAAGCAGATTTCTTTAAAGCTTTATCGCATCCTTTACGAATAGGGATTTTGGAACTTCTATCAGAAGGTGAAAAAAGTGTAAATGAAATTCAAAGCATTCTTAAAAAAGAAGGTTCTGCAGTTTCTCAACAATTAAGTGTATTACGCGCGAAAAATATTGTTGTTGGCACTAAAGATGGAAAACAAGTATTATACTCCCTTCGAGATCCTATGATTATGAATTTATTAGTGGTTGCGCGGAAAATTTTTAACAATCATTTAATTGATACAATTTCTATGTTAGAAGAGCTAGATGAAGCAGAAAACGAAATGGTAAAGGAGGAATAAATTGAGCAATGAGGCTAAAAGAGAAGATATCATCCAACATGGAATTGAGATATTTCACTCTATAGGAGCTCATCACGTTTGTAATGTTTGCATTAAAAGTGGATATTCTTGTTGCTTTTCATGTCAACATTTACAAGATGGTATTGGATGTCAAAAAAGGAATACAGCTTGTACAGCATGGTTATGCGGCATTCAGAACTTTTTGTTTGATCAAATAGGATTATTAGAAGAATGGAATCGTTTTTGGACTGAAATTCCAGGACAGATGTTTCGTAGAGATATTACTCCAGATAAAGTAAAAGTCACTACGTTTATTGATACGAAGAAGCTAGATAGTCGAGCTGGAGAACTTCTAGCGGAAAGATTACAATTCCATGTACAACAAGGTGGAGATATAGGAAAATTAGAACGTCATTTAAGCAAAACTTATAGTAAGTATTAGGATGTCGTTTTCTTTGATAAAAATTAAATCCTCCTGTATAAAACGAATGCGACACATAGTTGTAATCCGAGTTTATTAAAAAGAGAAAAGAAGGGTTTGTAATGAGAGGTTTATTTACGGGAAGGTTTGAAGGATATTCATTAGGGCATTTTCAAAAAGATCTTCTTTCAGGACTGATTGTTGGAGTTGTTGCGATTCCTCTTGCTATGTCTTTTGCCATAGCTTCTGGTGTAAAACCAGAGTATGGAATTTATACAACGTGTATTGCCGGGATACTTATTTCTCTATTTGGTGGTTCAAAGTATCAAATTGGAGGGCCTACAGGGGCTTTTGTTCCCATTCTTTTAGGGATTGTCATTACTTATGGGTATGAAAATTTACTACTCGCTGGTTTGATGGCTGGAATTATCTTATGCCTTATGGGAATTTTTAAATTAGGTTCGTTAATTAAGTTCATACCACGTCCTGTAACAATTGGTTTTACTTCAGGTATTGCTGTTATTATATTCACTGGACAAATTGCTAGTTTTTTAGGTTTAACAGGCATAAAAAAACATGAGGACTTTATAGCAAACTTGAAAGAAATATTTACTCATATCGGTACCACTAATTTTTATAATGTAGTAACTGCTTTGATTTGCTTTTTCGTTATACTCGTAACACCAAAAATTTTGCCAAAAGTACCGGGTTCATTAGTAGGTGTTTTGATTTCAACTATAATTGCAACTATATTTTTCTCAGGTCATGTACCTACTATTGGTACAGCATATGGTACGATTCCAAATACACTACCTCAGTTTGATATACCAGAGGTCACAATAGAGCGTATCCAACATTTAATTGGCCCTGCGTTTGTTATTGCTATGTTGGGCGGTATTGAGTCCCTTTTATCTGCTGTCGTCGCAGATGGGATGACAAATAGTAAACATAACAGTAATAAAGAACTTATTGGTCAAGGAATTGCTAATATTGTTACCCCATTATTTGGAGGAATTCCGGCGACTGGAGCAATTGCTCGAACAGCAACGAATATTAAAAGTGGCGCTGTTTCACCCATGTCCGGTGTGATTCACGGAGTATTTGTGTTATTTACGCTTCTACTGCTAGCTCCATACGCCTCCCACATCCCACTTGCTAGTATGGCTCCTATTTTAATGGTTGTAGCGTGGAATATGAGTGAGCAACAGCATTTTGTTCATATACTTAAAATGAAGACCGGAGATTCTCTTGTATTACTAGTAACATTTTCCCTTACTGTATTTACAAGTTTGACAACAGCTGTGGAAATCGGTCTTATTTTAGCTATTATTTTGTTTACAAAACGTATGAGTAATATGCTTGTGATGTCAAAAGTGCTTCCTGATCATACAACAAAGAATGAAAAATTATTACCGCATGTGGTAAATAATGCTCATGATTGCCCTCAAATTAGTATTTACACAATAGAAGGTCCATTATTTTTTGGAGCTGCGCAAACATTTGAACAAAACATTTTAGCGACAATTCATTATAGACCCAAAATTCTAATCTTACGTATGGGCAAGGTTCCTTTTATTGACACAACAGGCGAAGCCTACTTTAGGAATATTGTCCAACATTTTAAAAAACAAGGTGGCGTACTTCTCATCTCAGGGGCTCAATCAGAGTTGAAAACAACTCTAATTAAGAATGGATTATATGCTGAGATTGGAAAAGAGAACTTTTTTTATCATACAGGAGAAGCAATTAACTGTGCTTTAAGACATTTGAATAAAGCGAAATGTGTAGGATGTAAACATTTTGCTTTTCATGAATGTGCCCAGCTCTCCCAACAATGCCAGGATATTAATACAATAAAAAATAAATCAAAAGCATTAGAATTTTAAAAAATATATTTCCTATACAAAGTTTACTTGTTTTGATTTACTCTTTTAAATATTTTGCTACAAAGCAGAAAAGGAGAATGTTTAATTTGGCGAATGCGAAGAAGATTTTTATAAAGCTTCAACAAGAAGGATTTTCATACATTCAAAAAATGATCATTACACAACAAGAAGAGAATATATTCCTTACATTTCAATGCAAAAAAAATTGTACAACTAGTACCCTTTCAATAGATGATAAAAAGAATTACGAAAAAGCTATATCGTTTTTTTCTCATGCTTCTGGTGGTGTAATTTTATGGGGAATAGATTCAAATAAAAATAATAATGGTGTTCACATAGCTAAAAAAATTCAACCTATCTCTAATGGAAAAGAATTTTTTAGTAATCTAAATGATTTATTATTTAAAAATCCCAACAATACAAACCAGGATGTTAAAAATATATATATTCCTTTGCCTAAAGAAGTAAACCGTGGATTTGTAATCACCTATGTCCCCAGGAAAGACTATCTATTAAAACTTAATGACTACTATACAAAAACCAGGGATAACTTTGTAATGATGATGGGACAGATTCTATTAAATGATATGTTAGAAAATAGAAAATTGTTAAGGGAATCACTATAAATCATGCATATAAAGTAACCCTCTTGCTTTTACAAGAGGGTCTCACTTTACATTATTTTATTTCGGTATAAAGATAAATAAAAAACTGTCATTTGAATAAAGAAAACACTAAATACAATGTATAAGGGATATCCTGGAATATACATATTAAAAATAGGAGAAAGCACTAAAAATCCAATTGCGATGATTAACACATACCACAGTGAAACAAATGCTGTACGACAAGCTCTTTCAGTAATTAACTTTTCACGTTCGTCTTCTAGGGGAAACAATAGTGGATACATCAGATATGAAAGAGCGTTATATTTCTTCCTCTGTATTTTATAAAAAATTGTTATTACAATACCTATAACTAATAAGAATAAGACTGGTGTAATATTTAATGATACTTCAAAGGCTACTTTCTTAGCTTTAATAATATTGGCAAGTTCTATAATGCCGTAATAAAGTTCAATGAATACCCAACATGCTAATGCCATAATAAGTACATTAATCACATAAGAAATCATCAATCTATTCATCCTCTTCTTCCTCCTTATTTAATACAAACACTTCTTCCATCTTCAAATCAAACACATCACAAATTGACAATGCTAGTAATAATGAAGGGATGTAATCCCCTTTTTCAATTGCTGCGATCGTTTGCCTCGTCACTCCAACTTTTTCAGCTAATACACTTTGTGTGAAATTAAAACGAGCTCTAATTTCCTTTACTTTGTTAAAAATAGTCAAGTTCGCCACCTCTTACCTCAATGTATACCATAATTAACAAAATGTAAAGTTAACTTAACATTTATTCCGCTTAAAAGCCAATTTTATAAAAAGCGGTACCACCACATATTCATTAATTTAAAAATTGTATAGTGGCCCTAAAACAAAACGCTGGTTGCGTGCTCTAGGCTGAATTATTTGATATAGCAGTAAACTTCAAATACTCCTCACCTTCCAATAGAATCAATTAATAACGTGGAAAAATCAAGTGAACTCTTGCTGTTCAAGTCGTTGAAGTACCCGAAGCTCACAAGAAAAAGAAGGACCATATTTAAGTCTTAGGAAAGAGATAAACATTAGAAAAACTGTCATTAAAAATTCAAGTAGACTCTCTAAAAAAGTTTTACAATCAAAGCAGAGAGACTTTGAAACAGGAGGCGCCAATTTATGAATCGAATTGAACGTGAAGAGAAAACAATTAGCATTATGATTGATATGTATTGTAAAAACGAACATCAACAAAATACTCTATGTGAAGAATGTCAAAAATTAAAAGATTATGCTTATTTTCGTTTATCCAAATGTCCATTTCAAGAAAAGAAACCAGCATGTCAAAATTGCAAAATTCATTGTTATAAACCAGATATGAAAGGTTTAGTTAAGGAAGTTATGAAAAAGAGCGGACCGAAAATGATTTTAAAACATCCATATTTCACGCTCATGCATGCTGTTGACACAATGAAGAAGTTTCCTGACTTACCAAAAAGAAAAAAGTGTAAAAAGAAAAAGCGGTTTGTCTAACAAACTAGTTTTTTATTCCTTTTCGACTAAAGAATTATATGTGAGTTTTAAATCCTAATTGCTTCTGGATCATCTTTAAAATAAAAGTATTTTGAAAATGTTATGCAGAGATCCCTTTCCTCAAATTTGCCCGCTTTATCTCCAAACTAATCATTTTTTTGAATAGAGATTCCCGTGAGAAATCTTGGTACATCTTCATCATAACTCCAAAGATAGATTCCGAACCTAAAGTGTCAAAAAACAAAGAGTGAATTATCGCTGTGATATATTGGGTCACTAGTTCAGGAATAGATAATGTATAGTTCTAAAAATGCAAATGTTTCATTCGTAAAGCAACAAGCTCATTTAGAGATAATCTGTAGTCTATATGCTAGAAGTTTTTTGAGGAGGGGTTTCCTATAGTAGTATAGGTTAGCTTTTATTTGCTACTTTCTCCTCGACAACTTTATCAATAAAATCATCAATAACTTCCATGCATCTTATAATAAAATCAGCATCCTCACGAGTAGTATCACTATTGCTAATACGTTCAATAACTTCTGTTCCATATTCCCTATCTTCATCTGTTTTTGCTAAATACCTTTTGTAAGCCCTTACAACTAGTATTGCTTCTTTTTGATCCATATCAATTTGGCGTAGCTCATCATCAAATCCTTCCAATGAAATCCCTCCTGTTTGTATATAACGAATTCTATTTAATTATATTACAATATAAAAATTTATTGTTGTATTATTTTTGTGAACTTGTGTAAAAGTGTAAATGTCCACGTTTATACTTTTACACATTAAGAACGAAATTACATGGAAGAATATGAAGTTGGATATGAAAAGCGATATTCATTTGACTCTAGTGAAGAAGGATTTATAAAAGGTGACTATAACAGTGACTTTTAGATTAAACAATATTTATTATATATCTAGTCGATACTATAACTCGATGCTGCTGAAAACGGGATATAATATTTAAATCAAAGGAGTGGGGAAATGAGTACACAATATAAATTAAGGAAACTAAAATATCTAATGGATTTCAAAAATAGTATAGGTAATGTATATAAAAAAATCACTTGTCTTGGAAACAAGTGATCTTCTCATTAGATAAATTGCTACTTGCCAACAGCAGGTAGTTGTTATCCTATTCATATGTTCAATAGATATTATATCACATTTTTTGGTTATATAGCCGTAATTGTTTCTAATGAAATGAAACCAATAATATTTCAAAAGGTACCATTAATTATTTAGCACTTTAAAAATGCAATTTTGAACCTTTCGAAGCACTAATTTAGCTAGATTTTAATAAACTTCAAAAGGTGTACGTTTAGACACACATTGGACAGATTTTAACCAGTTCCTTGTACGTTAAGGAACTGGTTATTTATTTTACAGGTGTTTTTGCCCATACTTTGAGAAAGCAAGCTACATGTAATTTAATCGGTATTCTCTGGTACATAGTTAATTCAAATCTTCTATGTTGATAAAAGATGGGTTAAACCTTAGGAGGTAAATATATGGCCTACATGTATATTAAAATTTTTGCACCAGAACCGTTTATATTGCATGTTGTTCTTTAATTGTAACTGTTTATCTCTTCTTTCAAGAATACCTTTAATTCATCTTCTAAATTCATTTTCCTAATGAATTTATCATACAACTCAATAAGTCTTGCTACTTCCATTGACTGTTCTAATACCCGTGTATTATCAGCATTAATTTCTATAATATGATTATCCCGCCATTGTATCTCTTCTTCTAATTCTTTTATTATTGATTCTAATTCCTTTACTTTCCCCATACCCCACCACACTCCCAAATATTTAATTTGTGATTATTAAATTATAATATAAGTAATTCTCTTTATTATATATTTGTTGTTTCCTGTTACAGAATCCTTATGATAAGGATTCTTTTTTTATATGAAAAATCATAAATAAAAAAAGATAAGATCGGCGAAAACGATCTTATCTTTAGCACAAGGAGTAAACAAAAGGATAACCATCATATTTTTATTATAATTTATCTTTGGTTAATTTTGAATATTTGAACCATAATTAACAAGTATATCTATATTGAGAAATTTATTACAAAATTAGTTATAAATGATCCAAAACTCCAATGTAAACTTTTAGCCAAAAGTTTACTTTCATTTCTCCTTAAACATTGACTTCTATCTGATTTCATTGATATTATAAAAATAGATAAAAAAATATACATTCAAATCATTGAAAATAAAAGGATTGAAAAAAAGATGGATAAAAAGCAACATTTAATTGATGTACAACCAATTCGAAGCAAAGAACAGCTCGAAGACATGAAATGGTCTCTTAAACGTCATTGTTCAGATCGTGATTACATTTTATTTTTAATTGGTATTAATACAGGATTACGTGTAAGTGATTTACTTAAAATGGAAACGAGTGAAATTTTAAAATTAAAGCGAAAAAAACGGAAAGAATTTAAAGTAAAAGAGGGAAAGACAAAAAAGGAGCGTATCATAAATATTACATCCATTTTCGAGGAAGTATTGCCATATGCTGAAGATCTAAAAAGTACCTGGTTATTTCCTTCACGAAAAGGTGATAAACCTATTAGTAAAATTCAAGCCTATCGACAGTTACAAAAAGCCGGGGATTTTGCCGGAGTCGAATCTTTAGGTACCCATACCATGCGTAAAACATTTGGATATTGGTTTTACAAGCAAACAAAAGATATTGCTATGCTACAAGAAATATTGAATCATAGTACACCACAAATTACACTAAGATACATTGGAATTAATAAAGAAGAAAAAGATAATGTACTTGATACATTCCGAATTTAATTTAAATTATATGCGGAATGTATCGTATTCTAAAAAAATACCATACAGACTAGGCAAACTCTAATGAGAACAAGGGTTAAAAAATAATACATCGAATTTATATACCTACAGATATTTCAGGTGAGTTGGAGGTTTTAATATGAAGAATAATAAGGAATCCTATATTCTTCTTAATTAACCTATAATTACATTTTCAATAACTTATTACGAGCATCTGACATAGCGCTACGCCACCTCCTATAAGGAAAATTCCATATCAAAGCTCCAATACCTCTTAATATTCATCGACGAAGCTCGCAAAGTCTTTGCTGTATTTTGTCAGAAGAAAAGATAGTAGATTACAAAAATCTATTCCCTCAAAAACTAAAGCTCTATTTATAGATACAGATGTCTAGATGATATGTCGATTTTTATCCGAATTAAATTTACAGAAAATACTTTATTTTCCTTAAATTCGGAGTTAGTATAGAATTGTGCTTGTAAATATTGTAAAAAGCATAAATTTGAAAAGGGATGGAGTGTTAAAGATGAACTTTTTAAAGAAAAAAGTGATTCCGACGTTATTAGTAGGGGGAATTCTAGCCGGTGGAAGTTTTGTTACAAATAATGCGTATGCAGCAGAAGTAAATCCCTCAAATGAGACAAACTCTATTAAGCCGCTTTGCGCTACATGTAATCAATATAAAGGCTATATTAAATATTCTAACACTCTTAGTCATGAGTACTTAGGAACCGTTACTAAAACTAGTGGTTACGCTACTAATACTGGATTCACAGTTTATGGGATTAGTTTCGGTGGTGGGAAGACATATTCAGAAAGCAGAAATTTCAAAGAGTATAGAGTGAAAAGACAATACTATATGCATTTTGATGTATATAATGGAGCTGGTCAAAAAATAGATTCATTTGATACTACTCGCACGGAAACTACAATTGAATATGAGAGAGCTTAAAATGAGAGAGTGTCTTTTATAGACACTCTTATTGCATTGCTATTGAAAGTGAAAATAAGTTATTTAATAGATGAATAGACACAGGCACAAAAATATTATTGGTTTTATAATATGTGTAGGTTACCAATAAACTAAATACGAAAATAAATGCTGTATGACCTACAGAAACAGGATGTATACATGTAAATATTAGAGAGCTTACAATAAAGCTAGCCCATAAAGGTATATATTTCGTTAATCTTAAAAATAAGATACCTCTAAATAAGAACTCCTCCCAAATAGGCGCTAACAAGACAAGTCCAATCCCATATACAATTAATTCATGTTTATTAGGATTATAGATCGTTTTCGGTGAATCAGGAACAATGTTAAAATATTGAGTTATAACATTTAATATCGCTAAATATACCAATAAAAATAACCAAGATAATATTATGATCACATAATCCTTAGAACGGTTGAATTTAAGAGCAGATAAAATCTGAATCAAATGGGAACGCGAGGGTTTATATATGAGAACAATTAAAAAAAACGTTGAAAAATACACAAGATATTCATAATACCAAGGATAAAAGTGAAAGTTTTGTTTCTCATTAACAAAAGAAATACCAATTACTGTAATGAAAAACACAAATATAATCCCAATAACTTGCATTAAATTTAATGCATCACTACTTACTTTTACTTTTTCTGTATTACTAATCTCTCTCTCCACACACAGTCCTCCTTATGTAAAAAAGAACATTTAATGAGCTAATAGCACTCTTTTTTACTATTATGCATATAATTACAATTATTTACTATTCCCCAAACATAGGTGAAATACCTTCCATATTTTAAGAAAAAGCGATATTGGTTAAGCAAGACAAAATAATATATAAAATAAAATATCTATAAAAAGAACTCTTCAGCTTGATAGAGCTCTTTTTAATTTTCACATGAATTATTTTAATGAAAACCTCTTTATAAAAGAACATAAGTTCGTATATAATAATATAAGAATATACGTTCTTATATTTTAAGGAGGAATCACAGTATATGACTATTCAACCCTACCGAATAGGATCATCTTATGTGTTGATTTACGAAGTTTTTACGCTTCAGTAAGCTGCATCAAAATGGGATTAGACCCGATGCATACAAAATTAGCTGTAGTAGGTGATGTGAACAGGAGTGGCTCAATTGTATTAGCTGCAACTCCACCACTTAAAGCGTTGGGCGTCATGAAGATGGCAAGGAATTATCAGATTCCTCGCAGAAAAGACATTCTTGTGGTAAATCCAATTATGAGTAGTTACATTAAATGCTCTAATTACATAACAAAGTTAGCTTTACAATACGTTCCTTATGAGGATTTCCACCAATATTCCATAGATGAATTTCTGTTGGATGTCACTGATAGCATTCATTTATTTGCTAACGACTCTTATGAGTTTTCTATGAAATTCAAACGTGAAATATATGAACATACACGTATTGAATGTACCATCGGAATTGCTCCCAATCCTTTAATGAGTAAGATTGCTTTAGATATTGAAGCAAAGAAAAACAAAGAAGGGATCGCACATTGGAAGTATGCAGATGTCCCAAAAGGTACACCTTTCTTTTAAAACTACATTAAACATAAAACCTAGCTTTAGCCTTTAAAACTTTACAAAATATTCAAATCAAAATATAATTATATTAATCTGAATTTTTAAAAATCATTCAATGCATTCTTAATAATTTACAAAGTTAACCTTTCGTTACCCATAATATGTGAAGGGGTGATACAATATCAACAGAAATATAGCAGTTATTACGACAAATCAATTTTTAACAAACCTAGCCGATAGTATATTTCAGGTTATTCTTTTTTGGTATGTTTATCATCAAACAGGTTCGGCACTCTCTGCATCACTAGTTACAGCGATTAGCTTTACTGTTCAAATTTTTTTATCCCCACTTATAGGGGTTTTTTCCGATAGATTTAATCCCCTAAATTCAATGCAATTATCATTTTGTATATTAGGAATAGTAGGCATCCTCTTTACTCCTATTTATTTCTTTTTTGACTCTTTCATCGTAATCTATATCTATTTAGCTATAATAGTTCACACCTGTTGTATGATGTTAGAGGGAACTTCAAAGAATAGACTTATACCATTGTTTGTGGGTGAGGAAAATGTTGTAAAAGTTAATGGATATATATCTTCATCCAGTAATACAGCTGCATTGATAGGAAACAGTTTAGGCGGAGGTCTGTTGGCTATTATATCATTTGCTGGTGTCATGTTTATACATTCGGGTTTATATTTTCTTGCGGCAGTTATGTTACTATTTTTAATAAAAAATGATTCAACAGAGAACAGAATAAAAAACGAGCAATTTAAAGAAAAAAAAGAAGAGAAAAAAAAGGTAAATAAGAACCATTTTTTTAATGAACTGTTGGATGGGTTTAAACTATTGAAAGACAATCGTCCCTTATTAAAATTGATTATTTTATCATGTGTATTAAATATAGCTATGTTAAATTCTTCTCTATTGGTTGTTTTAGTAAGTACACATTATCAGGGTTCATCAGCCACTTTTGGTTTTTTTAATATGTTTGGTGTACTTAGTTCAATTCTTGTAGGCTTAATAATAGGTAAATTAACAAATAAATTCAGATCCTCTTCCTTACTTACAACAAGTTTAATTATAAACGGAACTGCAACAGTATTAATGGGCGTAACACATAGTACAGTTCTGGGAATTATGTTAAATATGTTAGTCCTCTCTTCAGGGACTATACTACGAATTACTTTTAATTCGTTTATGATAATTTGTGTTGAAGATAAATTTAGAGGTAGAATTATGTCTCTAGCTATAGCAATATCCGCCATTATAGTCCCTTTAATATCAATCCTTGGTGGATATCTAAGTGATCATTTAGGTATAGGGCTTGTTTACATATTATCCGGTTCTTGGGTGATTGCCTGGGCTTTATTCCCGTTAATTGACAAAGATATTCGTACAGTTAACCTTGAACCACACCAAAGACAAAACAAAAGTGCCGTACTTTAATTAAGTCTATGATTAGATATTGAATAGTTACTATAAAGACATACTAATACTAGTATGTCTTTATAATTTAAGGATAAATTTTGATTTTAACAAAACTCAGAATTTCGGATCAACCAAACTACTTCACTACCTTTATAGGTGTAGATTTGAAAGAAAGTTTAATTAAAACCTAGTTAAAAAATTTGATTTCATCATAAAAGAATCCCAATTATTTTGAAGAAAGATTAATCAAAATAATTGGGATTCTTTATTCTATACTACAAAATTTTACAAAAAAGTTTGATTGTTTCAATGATTCATATGTCTCTTAAGCACTCTTCAACGTTTGAGAATTATTCATAATCACAACCCGTGATTCAATTAGCCCAAGTTGTTTTCCTTTAGGAATTGTATAATTTGTCTTTTGTGGTGGTTATCGTGATCTGTAAATTCCTTAACAATATATATAAGTGAATAAGTTGTTCCGGTATTCGGACAATGAGTTACACCGTTTGCAGTTAATGGGTTTTTTAACTTTTCGGTTGGTAATTCATTAAGCTCTTTTACAAGTAATTCCCTTGTATCTTTTGCTTCTTCAAGAAGTTTTGATTGTGATATGCCTGATTTTGCGTAGTTCGATGCTTTTTTATTATATGTATCAAAATCTGGAAACTCCATTCCCTGTTCATTTTGAACAGATGGGAAGATTTCTGTTAATAGATAATTATCCCAATTCATAATATGAGCTATTATCTCACTTACAGACCATTTACTCTCGGCTATTGGTTTAGACCATAATGTTTCATTGATTTCTTCTAAAGTGCTTAACCAAGATGAATAATGACTAAAATTACTAATAATGTTTTTTACCTCACTCAATTTTCTCCCTCTTTTCTAAGCCTAATCAATATAATTATAACAGAAAATCCCAAATAATCAAACGTATGTTCTCAGTGTTGTTTTTAGTTATAAAACAACAATCTTTAAACTCCCATTATAAATAATCAAACTATTTTCAAAATCAATATCAAGTCCCGTTAGTGCAATAAGAAAAACCGAAATCTCATCTTTAATAAGATATTTCGGTTCATCTTTTTTATAAACGGTTAAACTTTCTTCAAAACAGTACGACTTTTTTATAAACAGTACAACTTTATTTCAAGTCTACAATAGGATCCCAAGAAGTAATTTTAACATTAGAAATCATGTACATGAAAAATCCTTATTTCTATTCATTTATTATTATTTGTTTAAATCAAAGAAAAGGCTGTCCAAAATCCGATTCTCTCGAATTTTGGACAGCCTCCTCATATTAATACATGACCATCCAAATGTAGGTTTGAGTCCTTTGAAAGGTCAGTTAAATTAAGTCCCCTAATTAAAATAAGCATTTGTTTTTTTGAAGGTAAGGAACCAAAAAATCTAAATTCATTATTTGAACTCACCTTTGTTTCCTTCTCTAATAAGGCTATTTTAGAGTGTACCTTATCGATTTCCAATGAAAGATAGTTTTTATAATCCAAGGATATAATCGAATTCGGAATCTGATAAGAATTAGGTTTAACAATTACTTTACCTAAAATGTCTATATATTTTATAGGCGGATCAAATAACAAATTATTATCTCCAGAAGTAATAACTATATTCTCATCATTATAATTTATTCTATGACAGATTAACTTTCCTCTTCCATCTTCATATAGAATAATATCATCCTTACAATATGCTTTTTCCTTTTTCACTTGAACACTTTCACCGTCTTTTAATAAAGGACTCATACATGGCCCATCAATAATAATATTTACGCTTTTATTTAAATCCAATGCCTTCTTAATGAATTGATTCGTGTAATTCATAATCCCTTTCCTCTATTAATCCATGATTTAATAATTCTGCAAAAAATCGAGTTACATCATTTTCGACTCTTTCTTTAAATGTTTCGTCTAGGTTAAAATCTATTAATAATTTTTCCACTAGATTTTTAGTACTTAGATGCGAATTCTCATTGAATTCTTTCCAAATAACCATAGCTACTTCATCATCTAAAATTAAAGTTTCTCCTTTAGGGCTTAGGATAAATATTCCTTCTGGATTTTTATCGAAAAATATTTCTTTTTTTAAATTATATACTTTTTCCCCCATTATGCTGTAACCTCCTTATTCGATTTAAAGTATCTCCACATTTGTTCAATAAAAGCAGTTTTAATAAATACACATTCATGTGTATTTGTACCATCTATTTTTGTAGTTTCACTCCATTGGATGGCTCTACATCCTCCACCACAAAGATACTTAAAAGAGCAGCCTTTACATATCGGTATATTATCAACATGACGTTCCCTCGATTCTTGAAAAGACTTTGATTGATAATATATTTTAGAGAGAGATTCTTCTTTTATGTTCCCTGCATAAAAAGAGTTATCATGCATTAATTTACATGGATAGACATTTCCTCTACTATCTACAGAAAATTCCCCCAAACCATGGCCACAATGTTGTTGAATAGCGAATTGCTTGGCAATTTGCCCTTGTTTGTGACTATTTTTAAGAATTGTATTTTCAAAATCTAATCTTTGAGCATAATCTAATTCATATTCATTCTGTTTCCCTCTACCTAATGATGAAGCCGGAACTACAACAATTTTCATATCATTCTTATATGTAAACTGAAGCATATCATCAATCGAGTCTAAATTATTTGTTGTGATTGTTTGATTTATTTTTAATTTCCCACCAGCTTCCATTAATAATTTAATAGCCTTCGTTGCTTTTTTCCATGAGCCCCTCCCTCTATTTTTATCATGCTGATTTTCTTGTAGAGAATCAAGACTGATAGTGATCAATTCTGTAAGAGAAGACAGCTTCTTAGCGATATCTATACTACTTATAAAAGAACCGTTTGTAATTATTTTAACTTCCAAACCCACTTCATTTGAGTATTCAATCAAAGTAAATAAATCTTTTCTTAAAAAGGCTTCTCCCCCTGTAAACACTACAGTTTTTGTACCTAAATCTTTTATTTCCCTAATAACCTTTTTAGCCTCATCAGTGGTTAAATCTTCCTTCATAGTTCTATTAGGTCCACTTTCTGCATAACAATATACGCAACTTAAATTACATGTGTAAGTTGTAACAAAATAGACGATTGAGGGAATATTTTTTTTAGCATTATTAGTAAAACTACTTATTTGCTCCTCGCTATTTGTATCAGAATCAATTTTATAAAGTTTAATTAGATTAATTATTCTATTCACCATCGATGTGTCGTACTTTTCAAAAATTTCATTATAAGAAACTTGATCAAATAATATATGAGCTGCAACTTCATATTCTTTAGAATTTAATACGATCCAACTATTTAGAATAAAATTATGAACTATGTAATCATCTTTCCTTGAATAAACAGCTATGTTTCCTTTCCTCTTTACTAATAATTTTTTATTCATTAATACCGCCACACTTATTCCCCCAAGCTTCATAAAATAATATTTCTCTATTCTTATTAAGTAATTTATCAGTGACTAGAAATAAGGATACATTGCTTGTATTCAAAGAATGCATCCTTATTCTTTCATTTTGTTAAATATACATTATATTAAGCATTAGCTATTTCCATTTCCTACTAACAATCCACATGCACATGATGCTGAACCTTTAGAACCTGCTTGTTTAATAGTTGGTGAAGTATAATTCATTAGAATCCCTCCTTTTCTCATATTTCTTAATAACTGTTTAATCAGTTATTAGCTATTCCCATTTCCTACTAACAATCCGCATGCACATGATGCTGAACCTTTAGAACTTACTTGTTTAATAGTTGGTGAAGTATAATTCATTAGAATTCCCCCTTTTTCTCATATTTCTTAATAACTGTTTAATCAGTTATTAACTACTTCCACTTCCAGCCAATATACCACATGCACATGATGCCGAACCTTTAGAACTTACTTGTTTAATAGTTGGTGAAGTATAATTCATTTTAATGATCACCTCCTATATCATCAAACAAAAGGAATTATTAGGAACAAACCCCAAATGTTAGCTTATTCAAATTTATAATATCACAAACATATAAATTTGAATACAATGAAAAATCTTTATTTTCTGTTTTTTTTGAAAAAATTCACATTTCCTTAACATTATTATCTAAACTATTCCATATTTAAGTTAATTTATCATAAAATCTATAAAATGTGTTGTTAAGTAATAAACCGGTTTGTATCATTCTAAACAAAGAGAGAAATGTTCCAAAAGGTACAATTTTCTTTTTTGGATATGGTGAGCCCTATGAGCAAGCTGTTCAGTGACAATAAAGTTGTTTAATTTTAGTCTAAGAAATGTAATAACCACCTACTAAATTAAATTGTAGGTGGTTTTAAAGTTATTTAAAATTAAATTTAATTGTTGTAGCCTGTAATTTATAAAAATAATAAAGTTGGTTAATTCTTCTTCAACTAATGCCTCTTATTGAAAAAAGTAGCTTGCTCCATTTACTAAATTTTCATCCTATTTTACATAGCTTAATCTGCCTCAACATCTTTTTCACCTAAATTTTGAACAAATCTTAATAGATAACCATCAGGGTCCATAATTAAAAATTCTTTTTGTCCCTTTAATTTAGTATCAGCTCTATACCAATTCTCTTGAATATCAAATTTAATTGGATACTCGTTCTTTTTCAAACTATTATATAGTGGATCAATATCATTTATGATAATTTGAAAATTAATTCCTCTTCCGTAGGGATAAGATAACTCCCCAGTACTCCAATGACCATTTACTTCTTCAATCATAATCTGGCAGTCATTTAAAGACAGTAAAGCAAACTTATCCTCTGGTCTTTGATATTCAATTTTAAACAGGAGAATTTCCGAATAGAAATTTAAACTTTGCTCTATATCTGAAACTGATAGCTCTGGTATTAATGCATTGAGTTTGTGCAAAAATGCTTCCCCCTTTGTTTAAGTTATTGATTATTATAACACTTACTATAAATTCTTCTTCCATTAAACTACTTCGTTAATCCTAAAAGAAGTAAACAACTTAATTATTTTTTAAAGGACTTTATTATAAATTAAACAACTTTATTATCTCTACACACAAGCGGTAGAAATTAAAGTAACTGTACAAGTTCAACATACATATGAGTAGATAGAAGGAAAGATGAGAATTCGCATCACATATTTGTAAAAGATATTTTGCGTTTTGAGCACTCTGAATAAACTTTTCATAAATAAGTTGAATTTCCATAATAATAATCTTTTTCTATAATAGCTATCTTTTAGTATGTAACGCGAACCGGAAGTATATGTATAATATTTAATAAAGTAAAATTGATAAATGTAATCGTTTTTTAGAACAGATTATCGTTTCATGTCTGTTCTTTTTTGCGTGATGCTGGAGAAATATATTCCTCCAGCATTTGCCGTTTTATGACAAAATATATTGGTAACTTTTTTAAAAATAAGGTTAAATTCGTTGACAACTTTTTTGAAAAGCACTTTATTGACATGAGTTTTAGAATGTTGTTTCATAGTCATTGTATTGAAAAAAATCGACTGTCTTGTCGAAAAGTAAAAGTTAAAAAAAGAAAGAATTTATACATATATCTTGTGTCTTATTTTGAAACGTAATACAATATATAGAGAAATCAAGAACAACATACAGAGAGTATAGATTG
>Ga0102589_1002042_pt1 | contig 24583 bp, 21 predicted proteins | sample AraplaMF_Col_mLB_FD_76858 | JGI IMG/M metagenome (GOLD analysis project Ga0102589, IMG submission 76858) | Arabidopsis root microbial communities from the University of North Carolina, USA - plate scrape MF_Col_mLB | ecosystem: Host-associated > Plants > Roots > Endosphere | place: USA... | reverse complement strand
AAATTCATTTGCACAGTTCACCTTTCTATTACTTGTTTCTCGACAATTCAAGTATATATAAATCGGTGAATCTGTGCTTTTTTTATGCGTGGAAATGTGTGAATACCCCAACAAATATTATAGAACCAAAATAATAAGAAACCCTTCAGAATTGCTTTATCTGAAGGGTTATTGAATATTTGAAATCGTATTTAACAAATTTTTCGATTTGCAATAAAGCAATAAATTTCTTAAAACTAATAATTTCTAGCTAAATATTTACCTACGAAAATACCACTAGCTGCTGCTTGTGATAATGAATGTGTAACTCCTGAACAATCTCCAATTACATATAATCCTTGAATATTTGTTTGGAAATTTTCGTCAGTTTCTATTGTTGGTGAATAAAACTTTCCGTCCATACCATAAAGCAATGTATCCTCATCAATGGCTTCACCAATAAATTCTTCCAAATGGTTTAAAAATCCCTGCAAAATTTGAATATAGAGTAAAGGAATTTCTTTAGTTAAGTCCCCAAATTCAGCTTTTAACGAAGGCTGAATTCGATTATTATATATATTTTCTTTTGATGTAGGCTGTTTCTTCCTTAAATCTCCATAACGTTGTACGACAATACGATCTGTCCCTTTATTTATTTCGCCGATTACCTTATGTGCATACATATTTGCTTCTTTTAGAGTAGAAAAATACGTAGGAGTGAATAAAGTAAAATTCAAGTTAGAAGTTCCATTCTTTTCCTCTCGAAAGTTTTGACCATCTGGCATGACTAAACCTTCTTGATATTTACGAATGATTCTTCCTTTAGGATTCATGCAATAAGTAGTTGAAATGATATCTCCATGTGCATAAGCGAGTTTTGTTTCAAAGGTATCTTCCAAAATTGAACGTAGCTGTTGTTCTGCCATTTCAACTCTAATCCCCAAATCTAAACGAGTTTTACCTTGCTTTACTCCAAGACTAGCACATTGTTTATTTAACCAATCTGTTCCTGAACGACCTGTTGCGAACACTACTTGCTGAGATTGGATATCACCTTTATTTGTAATTAAAGTAAAAGTATCATTACCTTTTATTATATCTTGCACATCCACCTCAAATTGAATATCTATATTACTTGATAAAACTTTATATATTTGGTGGAAAATTTCTGTTGAAAGTGACGTACCTAGATGCCTCACCTCGGTAGTTAACATTTGTAAGTTACATAATTGGGCTCTTTTTGAGAGTTCTGTATTCGCTGTGGAATATTTTATAACAGAGTCTCCACCGAAACGGCATAAAATTTCGTCAACTTCATCCATTAATTTTAGAAGATTCTCTCTACCTACTTTTTGCTCTAATTTCCCACCAAAATCACTTGAATAATTAAATTTTCCTTCTGATTTACCCAAACCAGCAAACCCAAAAAATTTATCGCATATTTTACAATTACATGTTTCGCCTCGATCTAAAGGACAATTTCTCTTCTCTATAGATTTTCCTTTTTCAAGAATTAATATTTTTTGATTACTTTGAGATAAGGTATATGCTAAAAAAATACTACTTACACCTGAACCGATAATTGTAATATCATACATCCATTTACACCTTCTTTAATTAATAAGTAATAAGAGTATTTTATAATACGTGGATTGTCTACACAAAACTTTTAAGGTGTTAAGTTTAGACTGAACAGGACTCAAGAATTCGAATGAACTTTGAACTATTTCAAGTTGCAATCTCCTAACTGTTTACAGTTATATCCATATGCAATAAGATTATCTAAAGAACTAGTTTAAAGATATATGAAAAGAGGGATTAAATTTGTTACGAATAAAAAGGATTTATAAAGAGAATTTTCCTAACGGTAAAAAAATAATCTATCAATACAGCTCAGATAATTATTATGATGTTTCTTATAAAGAACAAGAAAATGGATGGGCAATTGAATTTACGTTAAAACATCTCGACACCCCGTTTCATAAGTATTTAGAAGGGGAAATTTTTGAAGATCACATAGAGGATATTGAATGCTATATAGCAGAGTTAAAAGGAGATGAAGCGGGCATTGTAAGCTTCAGCCATGAAAAGTGGAATAATGTGTTAAGAATTAATGATATTCATATTGATCAATCACATCAACATAAAGGAATTGGGAGTAATTTCATGGCTTTGATCAAAAAGCGAGCAGCAGAAATAGGGGTGAGGGCGATCGTTTTAGAAACGCAAACTTCTAATTATCCTGCCATTCAATTTTACAAAAAGCATGGATTTCAACTTATTGGCTGTGACCTATTGAGTTATTCAAATAAAGATATTGAAAAAAGGGAAGTCAGAGTAGAAATGGGACTTGTTGTTGAAATATAAAAGGAGAACACGTTTTTATCGTGTTCTCCTAAGAAACTATATATTATCTACTTTGAGTTTGGAGTGCTAATTTAACACCTAGACCAATATAAACGAAACCAACAGCCTTTTCAATCCAACGCGAACCATTGTTTGATGTCTTCGTAAAGATTTTTTCACCGATGAAGCTTGTAATAATAGCTAACAAAATAGTATACAAAGCGCTCATCACAACAAAAGTAATTCCTAAAATCAATAATTGTACAGTGATAGATTGGCCATTATGCTGAACAAACTGTGGTAAAAACGCTAAGAAAAATAGTGCAGTTTTTGGATTTAAAATTTCTGCTAAAAAACCTTGTCTGAACGAAGAACTTGCCGAACTTTGTTCAACAGTTGGTTTTTCTATTTTTTGTGGTTTTGTTAGGAGCATTTGAATACCTAAATAAACAAGGTATGCAACACCTATATATTTCACTATTTCAAAGGCAGTGGCAGAGTTCATTAAAATTGCTGATAACCCTAATACAGCTGCTAACGTATGAACTAAATCACCTAGTCCAATACCTAATGCAGTAAAAATACCGTTCTTTTTTCCACCTTTTAGCGTTTGTGTAATAGTAATGATAACTGCAGGACCAGGAATTAAAAATAAGAGAAGAACTATTGCAATAAAAGATAACATTTTTACCCATCCTATTCTAATAAACTAAACATTCATCGTGAGAATAATAAATTGACTTAATGAATGCAACAAATATTATATGCTATCTGCTATATAACTGTCGATACTGAAATGTTGAAAAGAAATGAAAATAACTATTTCTAAAAATCAGAAAATATTCCGGTGATATTTGTATAATGATATATATTATTAAATTATAGTAATAAACTCCAATATTATTTCAATTCACATCTAAGGGGATGTGGTTTTGTAATTCAAACATAAAAATAGTACCAACTACTAATAATTAATGATAGAATTAGGTGATAAAAATATTGGAGGTTTTTTGATGCTAGATATTCAACAAATACAAGAAGTTTTACTACATCGTTATCCTTTTCTGTTAGTGGATAGAGTATTAGAATTGGAAGAGGGGAAAAGAGCCGTTGCTATAAAAAATGTAACGATAAACGAAGAATTTTTTAATGGACATTTTCCTAATTATCCAGTAATGCCAGGTGTGTTAATCGTTGAAGCATTAGCTCAAGTAAGTGCAATTATTATGCTCACAAAAGAAGGGAATCAAGGAAGACTTGGATTATTGGCAGGTATTGATAGTTGTCGCTTTAAAAAACAAGTTAAACCTGGTGATCAACTTCGACTCGAAGTGGAAATTACACGCTTAAAGGGTGCCATTGGTAAAGGGCGAGGAATTGCAACAGTTGACGGAGAAATAGCTTGTGAGACAGAGCTTATTTTCGCATTTGGAAACTAAGCGAACTTGATTTAACTTCTTTCAGCAAGTGGTTTATGTAGCGAAAGCGAAGCGGCAGCTACAAATGTCTTCTGTAGCGAAAGTGAAACGGCAGCTACAACGTTGCGCTTTCGCACAGATAAATTGCCACAGGACGATGCGTTCTTAGACATGCGATTACGGCTAACTGACCTGGATCAGTAAAAGCGCCACCTTCTGTGGTGTTACCGAAATGACCGACATCGTGTCGGCCCTCACGCAGGCCTAAGCACTAAGCCGATTCCGGACGCAATTATGCCGAGGCATAATGGATGAGTACTGCAAAAAATCATTGCAGTACTTTAGTTTGTTTAAAGGATTTTTAACATATTTGTTGATTAATCTTATAAATGGATGACTTCAAAATGGAGGTGGTTTGATGAACTATCCATTAGCGCTTTATTTAGCCACTTGTTTCATGCAATTTATCATCCTCATAAATATTACATTATTCAACAGTCAATGGGATGGAATTACAATGTGGCTGTGTACAGGAATTTTTATTTTCTCAACGGCGGTTTTCGTTTCAAGCAAATCAAATAAAAGAAGAAGTTCTAATGAATAAAAAACTTAAATAAAATAAGACGACAGAGTTGATATTCACAAAATCAACTCTATTTTTTTTGCCCAAAAATTTAAAGGACTTAATTCATTTTACTACAGTGTAAATGTTGTTACAGAATAGACAAAAAAAACCAAAAATAATAAATTTGAGGGAAGGTTTTGCATGTATACTTAAATTAAAATAACGAGAACTACTTATTAAGGGGAGATTATATATGTCGGAAAGCACACCATTTATAAAAGATGTTCCTGATGATGGAAGTGTGAAATTTTCTATTATAATACCTGCTCATAACGAAGAAAATTATATTGGTGGATGTCTAGAGTCAATTGCAAAGGCTGCACAACCTTATAAAGATCAAGTAGAAGTTATTGTTGTGTTAAATCGTTGTACCGATAAAACGAAAGAAATTGCACAGTCCTATAATTGCGTGACATTAGAAAATAACGATAAAAATTTATCCAAAATTAGAAATGCTGGAGCTTCGTTAGCGAAAGGCGATATTCTCGTTACAATTGATGCTGATACTCGAATGACAGAACACATGCTAACTGAGGTTGAAAAGCACTTAGCATCCAATCAATTCATTGGAGGAGGCGTGACCGGAAATTTTGAAAGAATGTCCTTTGGTATAGTAGTATCTACCATGCTACTAATTGTTCCTTTACTGTTCAAGTATGGTTTTATTTCTGTAGGGATCTTTTGGAGTTATAAAAAAGACTTTCAGGCAATAAGGGGTTTTAACGAGAATATGCTAATGGCAGAAGATGCTGATTTTGCTAAGCGTTTAAAACAATGGGGCAAGAAAAACGGTAAAAAATACGGAACGATTAAAAATGGAATGACTACTTCGTGCAGACGATTTGACCATTATGGAGATTGGATGTTACTGAAACGACCAGGTATGATTTTAGCTTATTTAAAAGGCACTAATGAAAAGGCTGCTAATGAAGCCTATTATGATGATCAAGCAAGATAATGAAACCACCTTAATGGATTATATTTTGGCATAATAATTCTTTAGACCACTTCGTTATGAAACGAGTGGTTTTTTTTATGTGTAATTCTTTAGATTTTCTTAAATAATAAGACTTTGCATGACAGTAAGTTTAACGGAATGATATGATGTTGGGTGATTAGTAGAACCTGTAAAAATATTGTTTAAAATTAAGGTTTTGAACAAAGGTGGTTATGAGCATGGATATAAATATACTAGTAGTAGATGACGAAAAGGAAATTGCGGATTTAATCGAGCTTTATTTAAAAAATGAAAATTTTAATGTTTATAAATTTTATGATGCGCAGGAAGCATTAGCGTGTATACAGTCGATCAAATTGGATCTTGCTATTCTTGATGTAATGATGCCTGATATCGATGGCTTTGAAATTTGCCGAAGAATTCGGGAACAATATCATTTTCCGGTGATTATGTTAACAGCGAAAGAAGAGGAAATAGATAAAATAACGGGGCTTACATTAGGGGCTGATGACTACATAACAAAGCCATTCCGTCCATTGGAGGTTATTGCAAGGGTTAAGGCTCAAATTCGCAGATCTACAAAGTACAATTATCAGGGGACATTACAAAATGATCCGATTATTGATTTTTCAGGCTTAATTTTAGAGCAAAATACTCGAAAATGTATGTTAAACGAAAAACAACTGTCTCTTACTCCTACTGAATTCTCCATATTGTGGTTTCTATGTGTAAATCGAGGGCGTGTCGTTTCATCAGAAGAATTATTTCAAGAAGTATGGGGCGAGAAGTATTATAGCAGTAACAATACGGTAATGGTTCACATTAGACATTTACGAGAAAAGATGAATGATTCCGCAGAGAACCCTAAATTCATAAAAACTGTTTGGGGAGTGGGGTATACTATTGAAAAATGATTTTGGAAAACTAAAAAGAACAATAATGCTTCAAATTTTGCTCATTTTAGTAATAGCATTGTTGGTCGGCTATTTCATAAGCTATGTGTTTATTGATGGTGTCTTACAAGCCCCTTTCGCTGATTGGTTTATTCGATTTTGTGAAAACGTGCTACAGCTTGACTATTATTCGGCACAGAGAGCTTATGGAATACTATTTCAACAAAATAAGTCCCTTTGGTTAGCGATAGGCTTAATTATTTTGCTATTAGTCATTTTTTATTTTGCACTTTCTCGGTTTACGAAGTATTTTAACCAAATAGCCATAGGTGTTAATATGCTTTCAGAGGAATCAAATCAGGAAATAAGTCTTCCTTCTGAGCTAGATTTTATGGAGAAAAAATTAAATGATGCAAAAAATAAATTAGAAAAACGGGCGAAGGATGCACAGGAGGCTGAGCAGCGCAAAAATGATCTCGTTGTTTACTTAGCCCATGATATTAAAACACCACTGACATCTATGATTGGTTACTTAAGTCTGTTGGACGAGGCAAAGGACATGCCTGTTGAGCAAAAAGAAAAGTATGTGAAGATTTCATTAGAAAAATCATATAGGCTAGAACAGTTGATTAATGAATTTTTTGAAATCACTAGATTTAACTTACAGTCCATTATTTTGGATAAAGAATCCATTAATTTAAACTATATGTTAATGCAATTGGCGGATGAATTTTATCCATTATTAGCCCCTAAAGGACAGCAGGCAATTGTGAATATTGAGGGAGAAATAAAGGTTTTTGCGGACGCCAATAAAATAGCAAGGGTATTTAATAATATTTTTAAAAATGCCATAGCATATAGCGATGATAACAGTATAATTCATATTAGCGCGTACTATCAAAATGACCAGATAAATATTTCATTTACAAATAAGGGAAAAACAATTCCACCACAAAAATTAAAGATGATTTTTGAGAAATTCTATCGTTTAGATTCTGCCAGATCGACTCAATCAGGTGGGGCGGGGCTTGGTCTAGCAATTGCCAATGAAATAGTCCATGCTCATGGAGGAACGATATCAGCTTCAAGTGATGAAGAAAAAACAGTTTTCACCGTTATGCTACCAACACTTTCTTAAGAAACCTTAAGAATTCTATAATAGATTATTAAAAAATAGCTCCTTCTTTTATGTTTCAATAGAGGCATAAAGAGAAGGAGTTGTTTTATGTTAAAAAGAAAAGGATTTTATAGCCTAATATTAATGATTTTTGTTATTCTGATGTACTTGTTTGTTAAAGAAAATCCATTGCAACTATCAAAGCAAGAATTAGTTGATTATCCTCAGCTGGAACTACCTCAAAAAAGTGAAATAAATCTTGATGTAAATTTACATAGCTCAAATGCTATATTAGTGAATTTAGACACAAATAAGATCTTATTAGACAAAGGTAGCGATGAAATTATCTATCCTGCTTCTTTGACGAAGATCATGACGGTTTTAGTTGCAATTGAAAATATCCCGAATTTACAGGAAAAAATTTTGCTTCCTAAAAGTATATTTAAAGATTTGTATGAAGAAAATGCTTCTATGGCAGGCTTTCTTCCTAATGAAGAGGTAACAGCAGAGGATTTACTTTATGGTTCAATGCTACCATCTGGTGCAGATGCTTCTATTGGTTTAGCCGATTATATTGCTGGGTCAGAGAGAAAATTTGTAAAGTTAATGAACGAAAAAGCTAAACAGCTAGGGATGAAAAACACACATTTTAAGAATGCAACAGGACTCCATCATTCTGATCATTATACGAGTGTGAAAGATATTTCGATACTTTTACAATATGCTTTAACAAATAACACCTTTAGGGATATTTATACGGCTGAAAGATACTCAATAAAGTCAACGAATCTTCATCCAGAGGGAATGACGCTGACGAGTCGAATGTTTAACAATTTGTATACAAATGAAAATACGAGAGGTGAAATAATTGGTGGCAAAACTGGCTACACGGAGCAAGCAGGCTTATGTTTAGCAAGTCTAGCAACGATTAATGGCGAGGAGTATATTTTAGTAACAGTAGGTGCTAAAGGTGACTCACGAACAGAGCAATTCAATATTACTGATGCATTAGCGGTCTATCGACAACTTTTCTAAGGAACTTTATGTATTTTTCCTACAGCAGTTACTAAACTTACAATAAAATTTTTGACATACAACCTTTCCATCCCTTCATATAATTAAAATATCTGAAAAATTTGGGTGACTATGTTTTGACTATAATCGAGTTTTCTATTCTTAATAAGGTCATTAAATCAGGTAAACAAGTATGAGAGGATGAGGGGTTTGAAGCATCCCGGCGCAAATGTTTTTAAAAATAAAGAGGAACTATTCATACCTGAAAAAGCATTAGATAAAGATTTTTGTGATCGTTTAGTTAGAAAAATTCATAAAAATATACTGAATGAAAATATAACTAACGATGTTTATATGTCATATTTTGTGATTTTTGATCAACAATATAAATTGAAAGAAATTCGATATTTACTTGATGTTTTGAAATTGCAAGCAAATGAAATTATTAGATCTAAGCCAATTTATATTACATTGTGTGGTGTAATCTTATCATTGATTACAATAATTGCCTCAGCCATCAATATAAAATTGATGATTGGGATCTCACTGGTCCAAATAGTTGCTATAGCAGTTTTGAGTTTTAATGTAGCTATATTGTTTATTTCCTATAAAGTAGAAAAAGAATATAAAAAAATATACGAGGTCATTAAATTAATTGACTATTATTTAAGTTTTCATAAATAGCAAATTTCAAAAATCATTAGGGGTGTGAAAAATATGCAAAGTACTATAGATCAATTATATTTTTGGATAAATAAGGTACCAGAAGAGTTTCGTCAAATGTCTGAAATAGAGATTTCACAACGACCAGCGCCTCAAAAGTGGTCAAAAAAAGAGATATTAGGCCATTTATGTGACTCCGCCATTAATAATCTGGAAAGGTTCATTAAAATACAATACGAAAAGCAACCCTTAGTATTAACCCCGTATGACCAAGTTCATTGGGTGAAAATTCAAGGTTACCAAGAATCACCTATTAATGAAGTATTGAATCTATGGGTGAGCTTAAATAAAAAAATTATATATGTTATTCAAAATATCCCCAATGAAAAGCTTGCTCTTCAATGTGGCTTTGAAAATAATCAACTAGTGACTCTTCATTGGCTTATCCAAGACTACCTTGAACATTTGGAACATCATTTGATAAACCAGATTTTAATACCAAAATCATTGAAATGACAACCTTTAGCTACTATCACAAGGTATATACTGCAACAAAATATCAAAAAAGAGCATTTTTTTTAACATTCCTCAAATAATAAGGTACTAAATATTTAAATTGAGGAAGTGAAGATTTGAAAAAACTCCTATTTTTATTACCTATTTGCCTTTTAACTGTCTCCTTTTTATATGTAAAAGTTGGCGCAGAAAAATATGAAAATAAGGGAAGAAAGTATTATGAAGAGGCAGGACAAATTGTCTGGGAGATCAATACCGATGAAAAAATTGTTGCCCTTACCTTCGATGATGGACCACATCGAAAATACACATCTCAGATTTTAGATTTATTAGCCAAATATAATGCAAAAGCAACTTTTTTTATTGTTGGTCAAAATGCGCAAAAAAATCCTGAGGTAATATCAAGAATGTATAAGGAAGGCCATGAACTAGCCAATCATACATTTACGCATCCTCTAAGAACGAATGTCCCGAATTTACTAAATGAAATAAATCAAACGAATGACGTTATCCAGAACATTACAGGATTTAAGCCTACTTTATTCCGACCTGTTGAAGGACAGTATTCAGATGCAATGATTGAAGCGATTACTAAAGAAGGATATAAAGTAGTTATGTGGTCGTGGCATTTAGATACATTAGATTGGAGAAGCCCAGGTACGGATAGAATTGTTAATACTGTGTTAAACGGTGTTAAAGAGGGAAATATCGTTCTTTTTCATGATGGAGGTGGAAATCGCCGTCAAACTGTGCAAGCAATTGAAAAAATAATACCCGACCTTGAAAGGCAAGGATATCGTTTTGTCACAGTTTCTGAATTACTCGAAGTGCAGAGTAAAAAAGGCAAACCGTAATATTGGAACTAAAATGTGTTATCTTAAAAATCTTTTTATATGCTGTAACTCAGAAATTAATTGATCAATTTGTTGTAAATATCCAATGAATCAGTAGATTGATTAAAACCTCCTTGAATATTTCAAAAACATTACTTTTTTATCATATGCATGAAATATAAATACGAGTAGTCGTAAGGCACATAAAATACTAATTTTAATTCATTTGTCAAAATCAGGCTAAATGTAAAATAGCCTGATTTTTTATTCTCTGCTAAGCTGTTACTCAAATGTACTTAAAACATTCAAACAAAAAAAGTATAATTAACCTAATAAATGGGAGGTGTTGTCAATGAGTAAGGTTGAATTAATTGAATTAAATAATGACTTATTAGAGGGAATTGGGAGCTATTGTCTTAGAAGTAAGAAGAAATCAAGCGGATATTTAAATAAGAACGAATGGCTGAACAATAGATTTGAAGAAGGCTTAAAATATGTGCAAGTAATCGACAATAAAGAACAAGTTGGGTTTATTGAATATACTGAAGCAGAAAATTCTTCAAGAGTGGTTCATGCTGATGGTTATTTAGTAATTCATTGTTTATGGGTGAGTGAAGTTGGGAAAGGTTATGGTTCTCGTCTAATTAATAAATGTTTGGAAGATGCAAAAAAGCTAGCGAAAAAAGGGGTTGTTGTTATTTCTAATTCAAAAACGTCTTGGGTGCCAAGTAAAGAGATATTTTTGAATAACGATTTTCAACTTATTGATACGGCGCCATATGATTTTGAATTGCTTGTCTACCAATTGAGCTACGAAGCCGAACAACCATACTTTCCGAATGATTGGGAGGACAGATTAAAAAAATTTAACAACTTAACAATTTTACGTTCATTCCAATGTCCATATGTTGAAATAGCAACAGAAAATATAATAACTGGTGCAAATAAATTGAATATACCAGTGGAGCTTATTGATTTTAAAGATAGAGAAGAGCTGATGGAACTGTCCCCAACTCCGTACGGTATTTTTTCCGTCATATATAAAGGGCAGCTTCTTACTTTTCATAGGTTAACAGTACATTCTGTTATAAAAAAATTAAGAGAACTGAGTTAGTGCAAAACCAAAAATAAACATTAGCAAATTTCGAGTACGAAAATGTGGATATTCGTATTGTCATTCATGAAACCGACAATACTATGTTGGAGCTGATGCTGACGCCCATGTTCGTCAGTGGCAACTTTATAAAAGATGCATAAGCGGGTATGTATTTTTAATATACAATGAGGATTTTAGTTGACTGCATCGTGGAAACGAGTAAAATAGAAAATCAGTACCATTATATACCTTCAACTTAGCAGATAATAGAAGTGCTTTTAGGAAGTATTTAAATAGAACCTTTACTTTTTCAAAATCTAAAGCAATAATACATAGAATAATGTGCTTAACAATATATTGATTAAGAAATGCTGGATTTTATGAAGATTGTTTTAGGACAAGAGTTGTCGAGAAATTTTGACAGTCTTTTTCTTTTCGTCTTCTATATAACCTGTTAAGATGGTAATAGTGTGACATCAAGTTAGTGTATATGAGAGTGGTGACAATCAAGATGGATGAACAGAAAAAAGAAAGTATAGAACAGCAGCCTGAACAAATACCCCCTGCTGAAATAAAACCCGCAGGGAAATTTATACGAATGAAACCGTTTAAATTTATCATGCTGATGTTCTTTACAATCCTTATTACTGCAGGTTTAACGATATTTGCGTTAACTTTCGGAGAAAAGAAAGTAGTTGAAGTGAAAGTACCGACTGGGCGTGCAGAATTTTCAAAATTATACGAAGCCTATGATTTACTTAAAAACAACTATTACAAAGATATCGACGAATCTAAAGTGGTCGATGGCGCTATTAATGGCATGTTTGACGCTTTAGGTGATCCGTATTCTGATTTTATGGTGAAGGAAGAAGCAGATCAATTTAAATCTGGATTGTCTTCTAGTTTCCAAGGAATTGGTGCGGAAATTCAAGAGCGTAACGGCTCTATTACAGTTGTGTCACCTATTAAAAATTCACCTGCTGAAAAGGCAGGGTTATTACCGAAGGATATTATCTTAACTGTTGATGGCAAAAGCATTCATGGGTTAAGTGCATCTGAAGCGGTAGCTCGTATTCGTGGTGAAAAAGGAACACCTGTAAAATTAACCGTGAAACGAGAAGGAAACGCTGAGCCACTTAATATGACAATTGTCCGTGATGAAATTCCGGTTGAAACGGTTTACGGTGAAATGCTTGAAGGGGATATTGCCCATATTCAAATAACGTCATTTAGTGAAAATACAGCAAAAGAATTTGAGAAGATTCTTGCAGATTACGAAGGTAAAGGATTGAAAGGTATCGTAGTAGATGTTCGTCAAAATCCTGGTGGCTACCTTGATGCTGCAATAGAAATTTCTAATTTATTTGTTCCAGAAGGTAAAGCGATTGTACAAGTACAACAAAAAGGTGAAGAACCGAAAATTACAAATGCTATTGCTGGTAAAAAGTATAATGTTCCAGTGACAGTGCTAGTCGATAGCGGTAGTGCTTCTGCTTCTGAAATATTAGCTGGGGCATTAAAAGAATCTGTCGGTGCTAAAATTGTAGGAGAGACTTCGTTTGGTAAAGGGACAGTGCAAAATGTCACAGCATTAAAAGATGGCTCTAACCTTAAATTCACAACTGCTAAATGGCTTACACCAAATGGTAACTGGATTCATGAAAAAGGTTTTACTCCAGATGTTAAAGTGTCATACCCATCTTATGCATCATTACCATATTTAGACCCATCTATGGAAATGAAAATGGGCGTGCAGTCTAACTCTGTAAAAGCGGCACAAGAAATGCTAGAAGTTCTAGGGTATGAGCCTGGTACAGCAGACGGTATTTTTGAACAATACACAGAACGTGCAGTGAAGAAACTGCAAGCTGCAAGTGGTCTTGAAGAGACTGGTGTTTTAACAGGCGAAACAACATATGCTTTAATGGATGCAATACGTGCTAAAATAAAAGCAGATGATCCTCAATTGTTAAAAGCAAAAGAACTGCTTACTGGTACACCAGCAAAAACTGAGTAAACTACAAACTAACAAAGTAGCTGTCGCAGCAGGCGTTTCTAGTGGCCTTTTGCGACAGCTTTTTATATGGAGGTAATAATTATGAAGGACGTATACTTATTTAGTGGGTTTTTAGGTAGCGGAAAAACATCCATGCTAACAGATGTTATTCGACAATTGAAGGAAAAAGATTTAAAGCCCGCTGTCATTATGAATGAGCTTGGAAAGCTACCATTTGACTCACAGGCTGTGGAAAAAGATATTCCGCTAAAGGAAATGCTTGAGGGCTGTATTTGCTGCTCTGGCGCTGAAAAAACAGAGGCACAAATTCAATCTCTTCTATTAGATAGTGATTTTGATGTCTTAATTATTGAAACAACAGGTGCCGCACATCCAGTTGAAGCATTAGACGCTGTTTATTCACCGTTATTTGCGGAAAAGTTAAATGTCAAAGGGATTGTCACGGTTGCTGACTCAAAGCTATGGCTAAACCGAGAGACATTAACCCCGCAAGTGCGTTCCTTATTTATGGAACAAATCCGTCACGCACATTTATTGCTGGCTAACAAAACGGATTTATTAACAGAGACAGAGCAGGCACAGGTTGTTTATGAACTACAGGGCTTTAATCCTCATGCCTTTATTTTGCAAACTACAAATGGGCGAGTACCGTTACGTTTATTAGAAGATTTAAAGGCAACAGCTCAGGTGGATAAAGAAGATGTTGTGAAAGCCCCAATAGCCTCTATGCATCTAGGTTCACGATTAGTTGAATTTAAGGATGTTGACTTTACACAGGAGCAATTTGAGGATTGGGTACGTACATTGCCTGAAACCGTGTATCGAATGAAAGGTTTTGTGCCAATTGAAGGTGTGAAAAATCCTATGCTGTTTCAATATGCGTATGGCATGGTCCAGTGGCTTCCTGAATACGTAAAAATGCCCGCCAAACTCGTAATCATTGGTGAAGATGTAAGTAGCTTAAATGTTATAGGTCTTAATTAAAATATTAGGTTTCTCTATATAGATATATAAAATCTGCTCATTTCTACTTGTAAGACACGTAAGTTCTGTTGTCTTATTTAAGTAGTAATCGGGCAGATTTTTTTGTGGATTCGTAAAAATAAAGGAAGTGTGTTTCGGTATTTTAAGACTTTATTTGGAGTGTTTATCTATTTGAATATTGAAAATATTTGATAGATTTTTAGAGGTGTCAACCCTATTTGAAACGTAAGTATTTCATAGATTGGCGAAACTTGCTAAAAAAGTTGTTAAAAACCCTCTATTTGATGCGAATTTATTGCTCTGATGGTGTTGTTAGCAGATGCTGGCAAAAAAAATATTAAATTCGTACTTTACGATTGTTTGCAGAGAAGGAGGAATTGCAAAAATGAAAAAAACACTAACTGCAATTTGTGCAACATTTTTATTAGCAGCTCCAATTCAAATGGCTTCCGCTGCAGAAAATACTACAGAGGGGAACACAACTACAGACTGTAATAAAGTTGTTTATTCTTATAAATGGTCAAATCAATGGTCGAATCATAAGTGGGTAGTTAAGCAACCACAAACACAAGCACCATCAAAAGAAGTACAAGTACCAGAAAATAATCAAACAACAAATAACAATACACAAACAACTCAAAAAGATAATACAGCTACTAAACCCGCTCAATCTACACCATCTACTACTACTTCAGATGTGAATGCATTTGAACAAGAAGTAGTGAAATTAACGAATGCTGAACGTACAAAAGCTGGTTTAGCACCATTTAAAACGGATGATAAATTGATGGCAGCTGCTCGTGAAAAATCACAAGATATGCAATCTAAAAAATATTTTTCACATACAAGCCCAACATTTGGTTCACCATTTGATCGTATGAAAGCTTTAGGTATTACGTATAAGAGTGCAGGTGAAAATATTGCACAAGGTCAACGTACACCTCAAGAAGTAGTACAAGCTTGGATGGATTCACCAGGTCACCGTGCAAATATTTTAAATGAGAAATTTACGCATATTGGTGTTGGCTATGTGAAATCAGGTAACTACTGGACTCAACAATTTATCCAGAAGTAATCGTATAAATTGAATAGCTACATTGAATAATAGGATGTCCACTAAGTTGTAATAGGCTTAGTGGACATTTTTTATGGTTCTTTGGCAAAACGAGGGTTGATCCCCGAGGAGTCGCCCAGCCGGAACGGAAATCAACCAATTCATATAGAGTGTATAGTTTTAAAACTCCTCATTCACAAAGATTACTAGAGCATTTAGTTATTCCACACAATATTTCTAGTTTGTTATTCAAGGTGTAAAAAACGATTATGTCAGTGAAATTAATTTTGTTAATTCAATAATAAAAAAAGCAAACTAGAGCGGAGTCTAGTTTGCTATTGTTGTTTTGGGCGTATTTGTAAATCTTTTTTGAACAAGTAATAAACGTATTAATAATGTAATCGCACCAGTTGTCAGACCTGCGACCAACCCAGTCCAGTAGCCAAACGGCCCTAAGTCTGTGTGAGTGGCCAGTGCATAACCGACAGGTAAGCCGATCACCCAATACGAAATGATAGCCATAATAAAGGTTACTGTAACATCCTTGTACCCTCTTAAAGCTCCTTGTACAGGCGCTTGGATAGCATCAGATAGTTGGAAAATCGCTGCGTATATTAAAAAATGACCTGCGTATTCTAATACTTTTCCATCAGTTGTATACATATTTGCAACGGGTTCACGAAGGATGAAAAGGATACAAGCTGAAATAAAGCTGAATAAAATCGCCGTCCCGACACACAAATAGCTATAGAGTTTAGCATCGCGCATACGTCCAGCACCTATTTCAAAACCTACTAATATCGTAACGCCCATTGAAATGCTAAGCGGTACCATATAGAGCAGGGAAGTGAAATTTAATGCTATTTGATGAGCCGCAATGATTTCTGTGCTAAAGCTACTCATCATCATCGTGACAGCAGAAAAAATACTCGTTTCTGCAAATAAGGATATTCCGATTGGCACGCCGATGATTAAAATTTCTTTCCAACGAAGCCATTCTAATTTTGGCCAGTCATGGAATAGGTGGAAGCGTACAAATGGCTTTCGTTTAGCAATAATCCAAACTGTGATCAAGAAAACAAGCCAGTATGTAATCGCCGTTGCGACGCCGGCACCGATTCCGCCAAGCTCAGGTGCACCAAACTTGCCGAAAATAAAAATATAATTCAATACTATATTAATAGGTGTTGTAAGTAATGTAATAATCATTGTAACGCGAGTTTGTCCAAGCGCATCGATAAAACAGCGCATGACAAAAAATAAAAAGAGTGGTATTAGTCCAGCGCACATCGCTTGAATATAGGATTTGGCAATAGTATGTACAGAGGCTTCTAAATCCATATTGCTAAGAATCCAATCTATACCTGAGAATAACATAATAAAAATAAGTGCTGCGAGAACGATAGCTACATAGATTCCTTGCTGAACTGCTCTTTTTGCGGCAAACTCATTTTTAGCGCCAACAAGCTGTGAGACAATAGGTGTGATCGCAAGGAGAATTCCAGATAGACCTATGTAAATAGGCATCCATATTGAGGAGCCTATTGACACTCCAGCTAAGTCAGTGGTACCGTACCGACTTGACATTAAAATATCGAAGAAAGAAATAAGATAAATAGCTACTTGCGATACTAAAATGGGGACGATAATTTTTAAGATTAATGCATATTTTTCTTTTAACGTAGTTGTTTGATTCATAGTGTATAATCTTCCTTCATTAACATAATTAATTAGTATAGCATACTAAATAGAGGAAAGTTGAAAAAATAAATTATGTCTAGGCATAATTGTGTTGGACAGAATTTCTCTATTTGAGCAGGTGAATGGACACCAGTAGCTGACGTTTCACTTTCGCAATGAAGACATTCGCTGAAAGAAGTTAAAAGCTTCATCTGTATCTTTTCGTTCGCATATAGTAAAATAAAAGACTGTAAACAAAAAGTAGTATGGTTAATAAGGAATAGGAGAATTTGTGTGAAACAACAAACAATCATTTTAACCGGTGGAGGGACAGCTGGTCATGTATCGCTCAATCAAGCGATACTCCCGTCTTTACAAGAACTAGGTTATGATGTCCACTATATTGGCTCAGACCAAGGCATAGAAAAAGAATTAATAGGCGAGGCGTTTCCTAATGTTCCGTTTTACGGTATTTCAAGCGGGAAATTGCGCCGTTATTTCTCGATGAAAAATTTTACAGACCCATTTAAAGTGCTTGCAGGACTGATGCAGGCTTTTCGTATTATTAAAAAAGTGAAACCACAAGTCATTTTTTCAAAGGGTGGCTTTGTGTCTGTACCTGTTGTCATGGCTGCGAAACTTGCTGGAGTTCCAGTAGTCATTCATGAATCAGATGTTACACCTGGCTTAGCCAATAAAATTGCGCTACCATTTGCATCACACATCTTTACGATTTTTGAGGAAACATTACAGCACTTACCGAAAGAAAAGGCTACATGCACTGGCTCCATTATTCGCCAAGAGTTATTTATGGGAGATCGAGCGAAAGGGTTATCTCTTTGTGGCTTTACTACATTAAAACCTGTTCTACTTGTAATGGGAGGAAGTCTAGGTTCAGTTGTCTTGAATGATGCACTTCGTCAAAATTTACCGGATCTTGTAAAACAGTTTCAGATCATTCATTTGTGCGGTAAAGGGAATTACGACGAATCATTTGAATCGATGTCTGGGTACAAACAGTTTGAATATGTGACAACAGAATTACCGGATTTATTACACGCGGCAGACTATATCGTCTCACGTGCTGGTTCCAATTCGATTTTTGAATTTTTAGCTCTGCACAAACCGATGTTATTAGTGCCGTTATCTGCACAAAAAAGTCGTGGTGACCAAATATTAAATGCTAACTTATTTAAAAGACAAGGCTATGCGGAAGTGTTACAAGAAGAAGAGTTAACAAAGGAATCGTTTAAAAAATCAGTTCATGTGTTAACGGAGCGCAAAGCAGAAATGGTTGCAACGATGGAAAAAACGCAAAGACCGAAAACGCCAGAAGAAATGGCGAAATTGATCTTACAATATAAAAAGTAGGGTCCTTACTCGTCATCACTCTAATTCTGTAATAAAATAATTCAAAGCTCAAAAATAAGCTATGTGTCTGTCATGAAGACACATAGCTTATTTTTTTCAGGCATGAACGTACAGTATTGAAAGTGAAGCATTAGGTACAAGGCTTCCACCTGAAAATTCAGCGAAAGCGAAGACGTAAAAGTCCTATTGACGAAGTAAAAATCAGCAGGGGCTAGAGAAACCCCTGCTGATTACAGTTACGCTTTGTGAAAAAACATATATTACATCGCTTGTTCTTCGCCTTCTGCCACTTGGTTGGCAGTTGTAAGATAAAACAAGTCTTTTGGAATTTTATATAAATTAAATTGCGCCTCGCCTCTGTTAACCTGTGCTAATAATGTTGGGTGACTTTCATTTGCGCTCATAACATAAGGTAGCTTTAAGGCTGCACGCTGTGATTTTATATTTTCAACACGAATACGGAGAAATACCGTATGGAAATTATAATCAAAAAATAGTTCGTTCAAAAAAAGCATTTTAGCTTTTTGGTTATAACCTAACCCTTGATAAGGGAGTCCAATCCACGTTCCTAAAAAGCCTGCACCATCTTCCACATCATGAATACTAATGGTGCCGATTGGTTGACCCCAATCATCAGTAATTGTCCTTGAAATAGCGAGTCCCTTCGCTTCTTCTTCAATCAATTGTTTTGTCATAAACCAATATTCATCAGCAGATGTGGCTTTTTGACGGACAAAAGGGAATACAGAAGGGTGTGATAATAGCTCATAAAGCTCTGTACATTCATGTAGGTCTCGATGTTTAAGCATACGAAACGCCTCCTTTACTAGGGTAGTTAAAACAATTCCTTTAAAACATAAAGAAGAAAACTAAAATTCGTACTGGAATTAAAACCCAAAGAACTAGACGTTAAAACTATGATAACCATAATCTCCCGCTGTCTTACTGATTTTTCGACCATACCGAAAAAAGGCTAGTTTTTTTAATATAATATAACAATCCCACTGCTTTATGCAATCATTTTCCTCGCTAAAACAAAAAATAAGTTTTCGTGTCAGTAAATTCAGAAAAATGGGTAATCGGGTAGATGGTTAAAATTTGTTGATATATAATTGGAAAGTGTATTAAGTCTAATATATCAATTTAAAGATAAATTAGTGTTTCTTTAGGATTACTTAATTTCATCAAAGAAGGTAAAATATCAAAAATTACCCTAAAAAGGATATAAATTTTCCAATTCGAGAAGGGTAGTTCTTTTAAATTATGTTATAATAGTAGTATTGATTTTTTTGTATGAACAAAAACTATATGAAAATTCTATATTACTATTAACGACTTATGGGGTGACAGCATGGAATATCTTTTAAGCGAAGTCTTATTTAATGAATTATTTATTGGCAAAGATTTTGTCTTTTTAATGAAAAAGGTGGGAGACGATTATCAATATATTCGCTTAAATCAAGCAGCTAGGGCTTTGTTTCCACAAGAGGCGATTGGGAAAATGCTATCTACCCTAACTTCAAGTCGTAATTTCACTACAATTCAAGAAAATTACAATCTAGCGATTGCGAAGCACAGTCAAGTTGATTATGTGGATTATGCCTACTATAAATCAGAGGTTCGTAAATACGAGACATCTGTTCGGCCGCTTAAACATAATAAAGAAGACTATATTTTAGCCATGACTAAAGAAATTCTCTATGATCGTAGCATCGAAGATAAGTTTTTATTTCTGCGCTCAATGTTTGATCATGCCTTCTTTTCGACGGTAATCTTATCAGCTGAGGGGACAATTTTTGAAGTGAATTCCAGCTTCACAGAAGACTTTGAATTAGATACTGAAATGGTTAAACAGCATTTATTCATTGATCTACCAATTGTTCCTAAAGATGAAGTAGAAAACATACAAAACTATTTACAAAGAGCAGCAATGGGCGAAAATATTGGTGAGAAACTCATTAAGCTTCATACACTGGATAAAAAAGAGCGCAAGTATTTAGTGTCACTATCACCTGTTATGCAGGGGGATAACTCTTTTGCTATTTTTCTTATTATGCAGAATTTCACACAATTTACGGAACAAAAGGCAGAGTTACGCTCAAAAACTCATGGTTTTGAGGTTTTAAAGGCAGCTCTCAATTCTGCAGCTGCCATTGCCGTTTTAGATAGACATGCAAAAATTTTAGAAGTGAATGATTTGTTTTTAAATGCAACTGGCTTCATAGCAGAAGAGCTAATAGGTCAATCTTCTTTAGAATTAATCGAGCCTCGTAAAAATACAGACGAGTTATTACAAAAAATTAGGAAAACACTTGAATCGGGGAGTATTTGGCGAGGGGAGCTATGCTATCGTACAAAATTCCACGCTGATTTTTGGGTAGAGACAACTATAGTTCCATTGAAAAATGAATTTGGCGAGACAGCACAATTTTTATCCATTAACTATGATATTACGGACAAGAAAAGAATGTTAACGGAATTGAAAAATATTGAACGCACATTCCGTCTAATTACAGAAAATACAAATGATTTAATTGTTATTACAAACGAAGATGGCATCATTATTTATGCCTCGCCTTCCTATGAGATGTATTTAGGCTACGAAAATGTAGAATTACAAGGTCAGTTTTACAATAACATTGTCGATGAACAAAGTAAGAAGGCATGGCAAACGTTTCTAAATAATTTTTCGGGTCAAACAGAAACACAATTTGAGCTATTACTAAAGGCGAAGGACGGTACGCCAGTTTGGACAGAAGGAAACGTAACTGTTGTTCATGATCCGAAGCGCGAAAAAGTTTCACAAATTATGATGGTTTCTCGAGAGATTACCCATCGTAAAGAACGAGAGAATGATTTATTATATTTAGCCTATCACGATACGTTAACACAACTACCAAATCGTCGTTTTTTAAACAAGGAGTTTCCGAAATTATTGTCAGAAGCAAAAGAACATAATGAGTGTTTAGCTATGCTCTATATCGATGGCGATGATTTTAAAAATGTAAATGATCAGCATGGCCATGATACGGGAGATGCTTTTATCCGCAAATTTGGTCAAGTATTAATTACGGCGGTACGTAATCACGATTTAGTGATTCGTATGGGTGGGGATGAATTTATTGTCGTTTTAACAGGCTTAACTCGAGATGATAAGAAGAGGCATACTCAAATGATGGATATTATTAATCGTATCCGTAATGAGCTAAAAAAAGGTTGGACGATTGAAAAACATCGCTTCACTCCAACAGCTTCCATTGGTATCGCATATTATCCGGATCACGGTCAAACACTAAATGGGTTGCTAGAATTAGCAGATCAAGCTTTATATAAAGCGAAGGAAATCGGAAAAAATAATCACTATATTACTGACATTTAATCAAATATGCCTCAGCAACAACACGAGGGAGACACGATGTCGGTCATTTCGGTAATACCAGTGGCATTTTAACTGATGGAGATCAGTTAGCCGTTATTGCATAGAAGGAATGATTTCTCCTTTGAATTTCTTTCTGATTTCGTGATATCCCGGAGGCTCTAGATACTTTTAGAAATTAAAAAAAGTCTGTATTACAAGTAGTTGCTTGTGGTACAGACTTTTTGTTTGATGGTATGCTATAACCGTATTAAGGAAAAACCTTATCGTTAATTTGGAATAGAAGGTGAAGAAATGCCTAAAAAAATACTTTTGGTGGAAGATGAGAAGCATATCGCTCGTTTTGTAGAGCTAGAATTAAAGCATGAGGGCTATAATGTATTCGTCGCTTTTGATGGACGTGAAGGGCTTGCGCTAGCTGCATCTGAAGATTTTGATGTGCTGTTATTAGATGTGATGCTTCCGGGGATCAATGGGATTGAAATTTGTCGTCGGATACGTTCGCAATCGCAAGTACCTATTATATTGCTTACGGCACGAGATGCTGTGATGGATCGTGTAGCTGGCTTAGATGCCGGTGCAGATGACTACATAGTAAAACCATTCGCTATTGAAGAATTATTGGCTAGAATTCGTACTATTTTACGTCGGGTGACACCGAATGAAAAAATGGGGGAATCATTACATTTTCGAGATATCGAAATGGATATTGCGGCCTATGAAGTTTTTGTACAAGGGAATAAGCTTGAGTTAACGAAAACGGAATATGATCTACTAAAACTATTAATAGAACATAAAAACAAAGTTTGTACACGAGAGCTAATTTTAACCTCTGTTTGGGGGTATGATACGGATATAGAGACAAATGTCGTAGATGTATATATTCGGCATTTGCGAACAAAACTACCGGGTGATATGAATGCCTATATCGAAACCGTTCGTGGGGTTGGGTATGTGATGCGTGAATGAAAAAATGGAGAGATTATCTGGTTAATCAGTCATTACAAAGAAAATGGATGCTAACGTCTAGTGCTGTTATTTTTTTTAGCTATACTATTATATGTATTGTCGTATATATTTCACTTCATACATGGCTATCAAATGATGAGGCAAGTAAAATCAAACGGACAAGCGATGATTTGGTGTATTTTTTAGAGTCACAAGGACCCAATCTTACCATTCAAGAAATTCAGCAAAATAAAGGTCTTATAGATTCGATTGCTGATCGCGATCAAACGATTAGAATGTTTAATTCAGATGGCGTTCAGATTCTTCGTATTAATAATACTTCTCAGGCGGCACCTCTTACCTCAATGGGGGATATTATTGATATGACAATTGATAAAAAAGATGTCATTGTCATAAATGAACCGATTCAACTTGGTTTCTTTCAAGGATATATTCAGGTGATTCATCCATTAACTAAGTTCCAGTCTTTGATGCATTATTTATTGACGACCATGCTAATAGCTGGCTTAGGAGCATTATTGTTATCAGCATCTATTGGCTATTATCTTGCCAATTATTTGATGAAACCATTACGTGCGTTACGTTCATCGATGAAAACTGTAATGGATAAAGGATTTAATGAACCGATTCAATTAACGTACACCTCTCATGATGAGATAGGTGATTTATTGAATATGTACAATACGATGATGAATGAATTGCAAATTTCATTTGTACAACAGCAACAATTTGTTGCAGATGCCTCTCACGAATTACGGACGCCTATTCAGGCAATTGAAGGGCATCTCTCCCTTTTAAAAAGATGGGGGAAGGATGATCCGGAAATTTTAGAGGAATCTATTGATACTTCACTAACAGAAATTGCACGAATGCGAAAAATGATCGAAGAATTACTAGAACTTGCTCGTCGTGAGGAAAAAGATATCGATAGTGAGGCTGATCCAGTAGCTGTTATAAAAGCGGTTATAGAGGAAACGAGACTGCTTCACCCAGAAGCGCAAATAACGCTGTCGAACGATGGGGAAATAGGGCGGGTATTTATAACAGAAAATGCACTTAGTCAAATTGTTCGTAATATAATGGAAAATGCTATTCGTTATTGTGAAATAGTTCCTGAAATACAAATTTCACTTACTGTTTCTGGAAATGATGTCTTGTTAAATATAAAGGATAATGGGATTGGTATATCGGAGGAAAATATTCCATTTATTTTTGACCGTTTTTATCGGGTTGATGAGGCCAGAAATCGTCAAATCGGAGGTACGGGCTTAGGACTAAGTATTACAAAGATGTTATTAGAAAAATACAATGGCTCTGTAGAAGTCAAGAGTGAAAAAAATGTTGGAACCGTTTTCTTCATGAAATTCCCGCTAAAATATTGAGGAAAATCCACGCTTTATTTAATTATTCTAGCCTTTGAGAAAAAAATTGCTTAATTTGCTAAAAAGAGTTGTATTTTTTGTGAAGAGTAGTAAGATTGAGATGGAAAAAACGTTCTTTAAATTATGGGTATGTTGTGTTAAACATCCTTTTAAAGAGCGGAGAAATATTATATAATTAATTGTAATTTAATTAATGGAACTGCCGAAAGGCAAAATTTGGAGGTCATTTTTCATGTCGAACAACGTTACAACTGTAAGTTCTCCATGGTCAGCTTTCTCTGGTCCTAACCTA